>Ga0184639_10000021_pt1 | contig 61687 bp, 62 predicted proteins | sample PLM31_170_b2_FD_133155 | JGI IMG/M metagenome (GOLD analysis project Ga0184639, IMG submission 133155) | Groundwater sediment microbial communities from an aquifer in East River, Colorado, USA - PLM3-1_170_b2 | ecosystem: Environmental > Terrestrial > Soil > Riparian zone | place: USA: East...
TCGAGCAGCTCGTGCGCGATGTTCAGCGCGGCCATGACGGCGATGCGCTCGGCGCTGCCCACCCGCCCGCTCGACTTGATCTCGTTCATCTTCTGGTCGAGATAGGCGACGGCGCGCAGCAGCGCCTCCCGCTCCTCGTCCGCGCAGGTGACCTTGTAGGTCTTGCCCATGATCGAGACGTCGAGGGCCTTGTTCTTGTCGGTCATTCGGGGATTTGCCTGAGCAGTCCTTCGAGCCGTTCCCTCGCGCCGACGATTTTCTCGGCGAGCCGCTTGTTCTCGGTCTGGAGCTGCGCGACGCGCTGGCGCAGGCCGCTATTCTCCACGCGTAGCCGCTGGCACAATTCCACGGCCTGCCGGATGCGATCCTCCAACCCCGTCAACTCTAGGTCCATCGGCGCACTATAGTTTGGAAAATCGAGCCCGGTCAAGGATTAAGGGGATTATGTCAATGTACTTTCGTGAAGCCCGACACACCCCATCGGCTTGATCTGTCGGGCAAATGCGCAGGCGAACTTCGCGTCCGCCAACCCCCCTTTCGCCCCGGGCGTGCGGGACTTGCCGGCACGACACGCCCCGCACGGTGAGGTGATCGACCACTCCGGCAACCGCGCTCGCACCCCGGTTTCGGGCCTGACGCATCCCCGCTAGAATCCTCCCGCTCGTTCGTGGTGCCCGGCGGGATTTTCCTTCCGCCGGCTGAAACGGGAAACTGGTGTCGGGCGACGCCCGGAAGCCAGTGCTGCCCCCGCAACGGTAGGCAAGCGAGCTCACGTCCCCCCGCCACTGTGGCCCTCGCGCCACGGGAAGGCGACGTGAGCGACCGAGCGGCTTTCGCCGCCCGGTCGGCTTGCGAGCCCGGAGACCGGCCGCGAGCGAAGGTTCGGAGCGCTGCGGCGGGCGGTGTTTGAGGCTGGTTCTCTCCCCTTCGCACGCTCCTTTCGCCGCGTTGCACCGGCGTGCGGGGACGCTCGCCGGGAGGGAGGAGCCGTCATGACCAAGTTTCCGCCGCGGGCCGCCGCGGCGCTCGCGTTCCTGCTTTGCCCAACGGTCGCCGCCGCGCAAGGCATTGACGACGCGGTCGTGGTGACCGCGACGCGCTTTCCCGAGCGCGTGCTCGGGGTGCCGGTCGGCGTGCGGCTGATCACCGCCGACGACATCGCGCGCAGCGCCGCGCGCACGCTGCCCGAGATCCTCGGCCAGCTCGGCCGGCTGCACATCCGCAACAGCAGCGGCTCGCCGGACCAGCAGCTCGATCTGCGCGGGTTCGGGATCACCGGCGACCAGAACACGCTCGTGCTCGTCGACGGGGTGCGCATCTCGGCGCTCGACCTCGCGGCGCCGCAGCTCTCCGCCATCCCGCTGAACGCGATCGAGCGCATCGAGATCCTCCCGGGCGGCGGCGCGGTGCAGTACGGTTCAGGCGCGACGGGCGGCACGATCAACGTCATCACGCGGTCCCCGCAGCCGAAGACGGTGAGCGGCGCGATTTTCGGCGGCTACGGGACCTTCGCGACCACCGACCTCCGCGCGAGCGTCAACGCCGCGGGCGAGCGTCTCGGGCTCGCCCTGTACGGAACCGCGTACGACACCGATAATTACCGCAACAACAACCAGTACCGGCAACGCAACGTGGCCGGCGATCTGCGCTACAACTTCGATCGCGGATCGCTGGGCGTGAAGTTCGGCGTCAACGATCAGGACCTGCGCCTGCCGGGCGCGCTGACCGAGGCGCAGATCGCGGCCGACCCGCGCCAGGCGGCGACGCCGAACAACTACTCGACGAGCGAAGGCGGCTTCGTCGCGTTCAACGGGACTCAGACGTTGGGCAGCGTCGATCTCGCGGCCGACCTGGCGTACCGGGATTCGACCGCCGACGCGTTCTTCGACGACGTCTTCTTCCCGTTCTTCATCCGGGCGAAGACGACCACCCTCCAGTTCTCGCCGCGGGTGCGTTGGCAGGTCGAGTCGGGCGGCGTGCGGAGCCAGATCATCGGCGGGTTCGACTGGTTCGACGCCGAGTTCACGCGCCGGTTCGCCCCGAACGAAGCCGGGCTCGCCGCGCCCGACGGCCAGACGGAGGCGACCCAGCGATCCGCCGCCGGCTACCTGCAGTGGCTTGCGCACTTCGGCGAGCGCTGGATGCTGAACGTCGGCGGTCGGGTCGCGTCCGTCAGCAGCGAGCTCAGCACGGTGATCCCCGGGCCGACCATGACCCAATCGCAGGATCGCACGCTCACGGCGTTCGAGGTCGCGCTTCGCTACGGGATCACCCGCGAGCTCGCCGTCGCCGGGCGCGTCGGCACGAGCTACCGGATCCCGACCGTCGACGAGAACGGCTTCACGCTCACCGGCAACCTGCTCGAGCCGCAGACCGCCAGGCAGGGCGACCTGGCGATCGAGCTCCGGACGGGAACCGTGACCGCGCGGGCCGGCTATTACCTGATCAAGCTGAAGAACGAGATCTACTTCATGCCGCTGATCCCGCCGTTCGGCTTCAACACCAATCTGCCGCCCACCGAACGCAAGGGCTGGGAGTTCGCGGTGCGCTGGCTGCCGACGCCCACGCTCGAGCTCGCCGGCAGCCTCAACCTGCAGCAGGCGAAGTTCCTCGAAGGCACGTTCGGTGGCGTCAACGTTGCCAGCAACACCATCCCCCTCGTGCCGGACATCCTCGCGACGCTTCGCGCCTCCTGGGAGTTCCTGCCGCGGACGCGGCTTTCGGCGAGCTACACCTACGTGGGCAAGCAGCGCTACGACAACGACCAGGCGAGCACCTATCCGCAGGAGATGCCGACCTACGGGCTCGTCGATCTCAAGCTGACCTACGACGTCGGCAACTTCAGCCTCGCGGCGAGCGTGGCGAACCTGTTCGACGAGGCGTACTACAGCTACGGCATCGTAAACACTTTCGCCTGCACGACCTTCTGCGCGTATCCCCAGGCGGGCCGGACGTTCTTCGTGAGCGCCGAGTACAAGTTCCGCTAGCCGGAGGCGGCCGGGGATCTGCTATCGTCGGCGCGGTGAAGGCCCACGCGGCTCTGCTGGTCTGCGCGCTCGCCGTCCCGTGGCCGGCCGCGGCGGAAGTCAGGCTCCGCGACGACCGCGGCGTCGAGGTGACGCTGGCGCAGCCGGCGGCGCGCATCGTCACGCTCGCGCCGTACCTCACCGAGCTCGCGTTCGCCGCGGGGGCCGGCGCGAAGCTCGTGGGCGTGTCCGCGTTCAGCGACTTCCCGCCGGAGGCGAAGGCGCTGCCGCGGGTGAGCGACAGCGCCCACGTCAATTTCGAGGAGTTCGCGCGGCTCGAGCCCGACCTCGTGCTCGCCTGGCGGAGCGGCAACCGCGCGCGGGACATCGCGCAGCTCGAGGCGCGGGGGCTGCGCGTCTTCGTCACCGAGGCGGGCGGGCTCGAGGACGTGCCGCGAATCGTGCGCACGATCGGCAGGCTCGCCGGAACCGCGCGCCAGGCCGAAGCGAGCGCCGCGGCGATCGAGGCGCGTTTCGCGAGCCTGCGGGCGCGCTACGCGAAGGCGCGCGAGATCCGGGTGTTCTACGAGATCTGGCACGAGCCGCTCATGACGGTCAACGGGCGGCACTACGTCTCGGCGATGCTCGCGCTCTGCGGAGGCCGGAACGTGTTCGCGTCCGCCGGGCCGCTCACTCCGGTGATCTCCCGCGAGCAGCTCCTCGCCGCCGATCCGGACGTCATTCTCCTGAGCGTCGTGCCGTCGCAGGCGGACGCGCGGCTGGCGGTATGGCGGCGGTGGGAGACGCTGCGGGCGGTGAAGCGGGGCGCGCTGTATGTGATCGACCCGGCGCTCGCGAGCCGCATGGGCGCGCGGGTCGTGGACGGCGCGGAGGCGATCTGCGCCGCGCTGGACCAGGCGCGGTGAGGCGCCGGGCGGGCGCGCTTATAATCGCGGCGCCCATGCTTCCGGAAAACATCTCCAGCCTGCGGCTGTACCTGCGCCTGCTCGGCTATGTGAAGCCGTACTGGCGCGTCTTCGCGGCCTCGATCGTCGCGATGGCGGTCGTGTCGGCGACCGAGCCGGCGTTTCCGGCGCTGCTGAAGCCGCTCCTCGACGGCACGTTCGTCGAGAAGGACCACCGCCTGATGAGCTGGCTGCCGCTCCTGATCGTCGCGCTGTTCGTGATCCGCGGCGTGGCGTCGTTCATCTCGGGCTACTGCATCAACTGGGTCGCGCAGAAGCTCGTCGTCGACCTGCGCGACGCGATGTTCGGCGCGCTCGTCCGGCTCCCGACCGGCTACTACGACTCGACCACGACCGGCAGCATCGTCTCCCGGTTCACCTACAGCGTCACCCAGGTCACCGGCGCCGCGACCTACGCGGTGAACGTGATCGTCAAGGACACGCTCGCGGTCATCGGGCTGCTCGGCTGGCTCCTGTACCTCAACTGGCAGCTGACCGCGCTCGTGGTGATCGTGGGGCCGCCGATCGCGCTCATCATCCGCTACTTCTCGACCCGGCTGCGGACGATGAATCGCGCCGACCAGATCGCGATGGGCGACCTGAACCACGTCCTCGAGGAGTCGATCGGTTGCCATCGCGTCGTCAAGGTGTTCGGCGGCCAGGGCTACGAGTCGGGGCGGTTCGCGGCGGCGGCGAACAAGATCCGCCGCTTCCAGATGAAGATCGCGGTCGCCGCCACGGCGACCGTGCCGGTGACGCAGGTGATCGCGTCGATCGCCCTCGCCGGGGTCGTCTACTTCGTCGCGGCGCAGGCGGCGAACGACCAGACCACCGTCGGCGCCTTCGTCTCCTACATCGTGGGCCTGAGCATGCTGCTCGCGCCCCTGAAGCGCCTCACCAACGTGAACGAGGTGATGCAGCGCGGGCTCGCCGCGGCGGAGATGGTGTTCGGCCTGATCGACCAGCGGCCCGAGCCCGACCGCGGCACGGTGGAGCTCGGCCGCGCCCGCGGCGAGGTCGAGTACCAGCGCGTGAGCCTCGTCTATCCGGGCGCGTCGCAGCCGGCGCTGCACGAGGTCTCGCTGCGGGTCGCGGCGGGCGAGACGGTGGCGCTCGTCGGGGCGTCGGGCAGCGGCAAGACGACGCTCGTCAACCTCCTGCCGCGGTTCTACGAGCCGACCGCGGGCCGGATCCTGATCGACGGGATCGACACGGGCCAGGTCAAGCTGGCGGGCCTGCGCGAGAACATCGCGCTCGTGAGCCAGGAGATCGTGCTGTTCAACGACACGGTGGCGGCGAACATCGGCTACGGCCGGCTCGGGAATCATTCGGAGGCGGACATCGTGGCCGCCGCGGAAGCCGCGCACGCGATGGCGTTCATCCGCGAGCTGCCGGAAGGGCTCGGCACGCCGATCGGCGAGGACGGCGTGCGCCTGTCGGGCGGGCAGCGCCAGCGCCTCGCGATCGCCCGCGCGTTCCTCAAGGACGCGCCGATCCTGATCCTCGACGAGGCGACGAGCGCGCTCGACAGCGAGTCGGAGCGGCACATCCAGGAGGCGCTCGAGGTGCTGATGCGCGGCCGCACGACGTTCGTCATCGCGCACCGGCTGTCGACGATCGAGAGCGCCGAGCGGATCGTCGTCCTCGACGAGGGCCGGATCGCCGAGGTGGGGCGGCACGCGGAACTCCTCGCCCGCGACGGCATCTACGCGCGGCTGTACCGCATCCAGTACTCGCGCGAAGAGGCCGTCGCGGCCTGAAGCCCGCGCGGCGCGATCGGGCGTGACGCTCGCCGGCTTCCAGCAGCGCAGCGAGGACCTGGCGCGCGTCTTCGCGGTCGCGCTCGGCATTTCGCTCCCGTTCTCGGTCGCGGCCGACGGCATCCTTCTCGCGCTCGTCCTCGCGTGCTGGCTCGCGAGCGACCGTTACCGGAAGCGCTTCGCACGGTTGCGGCACAATCCGGTCGCCCTGATGACGCTCGGGTTCGTCGCGCTGCTTGCGCTCGGGCTCGCGTACGGAGAGCAACCCCGCGACGACGCCCTGCGCTACTTCGGCAAGTACGCCGATCTCGCGGTCCTCGGGGTGTTCGTGACGCTCTTCGGCGACGCGACCTGGCGCCGGCGCGCGGTCCTCGCCCTCGCGGCGGCGCTCGCGGTCCTCGTCTGGCTGTCCTATCTGGTCAAGCTCGGGGTCGTGCCACCCGTTCCCTGGCTCCGCGGGAGACCGGACTATCCGGCCGTGGCCCTGAACGCTCTGACCCACGGGATCGTGGCCCTGGACTCGCTGACGCACGGGATCCTGGTCGCGTTCGGAGCGTTTCTCTTCGCCGTCCTCGGGCTTCACGCGCCGCGCGGTCCGGTCCGCACGATCTGGTTCGCGCTCGCCGTCGCGGCGGTCGCGAACGTGCTGTTCATCGTGCCTGGACGCACCGGATATGTCGTGCTGGCGGCGCTCGCGCTCTATCTCGGCTACGTGTGGCGCCGCCTGGCCGGGCTCGCGCTGGTTGCGCTCGCCGGGGCGGCCCTCGTCGGGGTAGGGTTCGCCGCTTCGTCGACGCTGCAGAGCCGCTTGATCGAGACGGCGCGAGAGGCTCGCGAATGGCAGCCCGGCGTGCCGGCGCAGACGTCAGTCGGCTACCGCCTCGAGTTCTACTACAACACCCTCGGGATGATCGAGGATCGTCCGCTCGTCGGCGCTGGTACCGGCGGCTTCCCGAGCGCCTACAAGCGGGAGGTCGCCGGTACCGCCATGGCCCCCGCGGGGCACCCGCATAACGAATACCTGCACCTGATGGCGCAGCTTGGCGTCGCCGGGCTCGTCGCGCTGCTGGCGCTGTTTTGGGTCCCCTGGCGGCTCGCGCCCCGCCTGCCGCTGCCGCACGAGCGGGTGCTCGCGCGGGGGCTCGTGCTGACGATCGCGGTGGGCTGCGTGTTCAACTCGCTGCTGCTGGATCACACCGAGGGACTGTTCTTCGCCTGGGGGCTCGGCGTCCTGTTCGGGGGACTGAGCCTTGCCCGCGGCGACTACCGCTTCTCCGCGACGTAGAGCGCCGAATTCTCGTGGATGCCCGCGCGCCGGCACCGCTCGCGGCCGAAGTGATCCACGCCCAGCTGCAGCACGTTGAATCCTGCCTCCTCCAGGCGTCTCACGAAGTCGCGCCGGCCGTACAACCGCAGATGATCGTCCTGGCCGTAGTGCCTCCACCGGGCCGCGGGGTCGACGATCGACCGGTCCTCATGGGTTTCCTCGACCCCGACGACGAGCGGGACCATGACGATGCCGAAGCCGCCGGGCTTGAGCACGCGGAACAGCTCGCGCATCGCGCGCCGGTCGTCGGGCACGTGCTCGAGCACGTGCGAGCAGATAAACATGTCGATGGCGGCATCGCCGTAGATCGTCATGTTCGAGAGATCGACGCGGTCGTCCACCCCGGCACGGTAGAGGTCGGCGGTGCGATAGGACAGCCAGGAAAGCGCTCTCAGACGCCGGGACAGGCTGGGCGAGGCGGCGAAGTCCACCAGCGTGTACCGTCGGCTCTTGTCCATGGACCGGAAGCGGTCGTCCAGATACAGCGCATACAGTCGCTCGCGATCCGAGGCGTCGCAAGCGGGGCAGGTATGATTGGGCACGTTGAAAGTCTCGAACGAGTCGAGCGGATGGGCGAATCCGTGCTCCTGCAGCTTGCGGACGAAGGATTTCCAGATCGGCTTGAAGCGCCGCAGCCCGGTGCCGCAGACCGGGCACGTGTAAGTGCTGCCCACGTAACGCGGCAGCGCGAGCCAGCGCTGCGCGGCCTTCGAGTCCTGCTTGAAGGCGGCGTAGGCGGGAGTGCTCTTGAGGCGCTTGACGATCTGGCGCATGTTCCCAGCTTAGCCTACCCGCAGCGGGGGAGGCCGGGATTAGAATCCGGCTCCACTTCTTCCGCGCGGATGAGATTGTCTACCGTCGTCATCGCCAGGCCCGCGCTTCGGCGAAACCCCCCGCCGCCCGGCGACCCGCAGCGATGAAGGCCGCCGTCATCGTCACGACCTACAACCGCCCGGACGCCCTCGCGCTCGTGCTCGAGGGGTTTCTCGCGCAAAGCACGCTCGACTTCTCGCTCCTCGTCGCGGACGACGGCTCGACCGGCGAGACGCGGCGGGTGGTTGAGGCGTACGCCGCGCGCGCGCCGTTCGCGCTCCGGCACGTCTGGCACGAGGACCGCGGCTTTCGCGCGGCCGCGATCCGCAACCGCGCGGTCGCGGCGACCGACGCCGACTACGTCGTCTTCACCGACGGCGACTGCATCCCGTCGCGCGGCTTCGTCGCCGCGCATCGCCGGCTCGCCGAGCGCGGCTGGTTCCTCGCCGGCAATCGAATGCTGCTCGCGCGCGACTTCACCACACGCGTGCTCGCCGAGCGGCTCCCGGTGCACCGGTGGACGAACGCGCAGTGGCTCGCCGCGTGGCTGAAGCGCGACATCAACCGGCTGCTGCCGCTCGCCGCGCTGGGCGACGGGGCGCTGCGGAAGCTGCGGCCGGCGCGCTGGAAGGGGGTGAAGACGTGCAACCTCTCGGTCTGGCGCGAGGATCTCGAGCGCGTCAACGGGCTCGACGAGTCCTACTCGGGGTGGGGGCTCGAGGACTCGGATCTCGTCATCCGCCTGCTCCACGCCGGCGTGAAGCACAAGAGCGCACGGTTCGCCGCACCGCTCTTCCACCTGTGGCACGCCGAGAACGACCGTAGCCGGCTCGCCGAGAACGAGCGGCGGCTCACAGCGCTCTTGCGCTCGGACCGCGTCACGGCGTTGCGGGGACTCGATCTCCTCCGCGACGTCGAGCCGGGCGCGGCAGGTGCCTGAACACCTTCGTCGGCAGGCGGATCGTGGACATCGCCGACGTGTCGAGGCCTGTAGGTGCCGGCCGCCGCCTGATCGATCGCTGCCCGGTCGGCTGCGCGTCCGAGCTCGATCCGACCGAGATCGCGCTGCCCGAGGGCGCGCTGCTTCGCTGCCGTGAGTGCGGCCAGCTCGTGAGCCAGATCGGCGCGGCCGCGTACGCGCATTCGATGCAGGCGTTCGACGCGCCGGCGTTCAACCGGCCGACGGCGCGGGAGATGACGCGCCGCCGTCGCGTCGCGCACCGGCGCCTGGCCCACGTCGCGCGCCTGCTCGGGAAACCGCCGGCGCAATGCCGGCTGGTGGACGTCGGCTGTTCGCGCGGCGATTTCGTCGCGTTCGCGGAGGAACTGGGCTTCGCCGCCGAAGGGGTCGAACCGGCGTCCCACATCGCGGCCGAGGCGCGCGCTGCCGGCCGCAACGTCAGGACCGGGCTCCTGGAGGAACAGTCCTACGACGACGCGGCCTTCGACTGCGTGACGCTGTTCGAGGTGATCGAGCATCTCGCGCGGCCGCTGGCGTTGCTCGCCGAGTGCCGCCGGATTCTCGCGCCCGGCGGCGTGCTCCTGCTGTCGACCGGCAACGGCGAGAGCTGGACGGCGCGCGCCCTCAAGGGGCGCTGGGACTATTTCCGCATCGACAGGGACGCCGGCCACGTCAGCTTCTTCAATCCGCGGTCGCTGGCGCTCGTCGCGGAACGCGCCGGCTATGCAGTCGTGCGGCTCGAGACGGCGCGGGCGCGCTTCGCGGAGAAGGAGGACGCTCTGGCGGCGGTCTACGCGCTTGCCAAGGTCGCGGGCGAGCTCGCGGACTTGCCGGCGCGTCTCCTCGGCCGAGGTCACGGCATCGTCGCTTACCTAAGGAGTCGCAGGGCATGACACACCAACCCATGACACGACCGGAGCCCTGCTCGATCCCCTGCGATCTGTGCGGCGGCAGCGACGTGTCGGTCCTGGCGACCAGGAGCCGCAGCGGGGCGCCGCTGAGGACCGTGATCTGCCGGTCGTGCGGCCTGGTCTGGTCCGATCCGCGGCCTCACGACGCCAGGCAGTTCTACGAGGCGGATTACCGCGTGGAGTACAAGGGCACCTACGAGCCTCGACCGAAGCACATCCTGCGCGCCGGCAGGGTGGCGCTGTCCCGGCTCGGGAAGATCGAGGCCTTGCTCGACGGCCGCAAGCGGATTCTCGACGTCGGGAGCGGCGGCGGCGAGGTCGCCTACCTCCTGTCGAGGCTCGGGCACGACGTGCGTGGCATCGAGCCCAACCGCGGCTATGCCGAGTACTCGATCAGGGAGTACGGGCTGGCGATCAACGTCGGATTCCTGCAGGACGTGGCGCTTCCGGCCGAGTCCTTCGACATCATCACGATGTGGCACGCCCTCGAGCACACCGAAAGCCCGTCGTCCATCCTCGATTGCTTGCGACGGGCGCTGCGATCCGACGGCACGGTCGTCGTGGAGGTTCCGAGCGTCGAAGCGACGTGCCAATCCCCGAAGAGCATGTTCCACGAGGCCCACCTCTACAACTTCAACGTCGCGTCGTTGCGAGGCGTCGCCGAAAAGGTCGGCCTGCAGGAGGTGGGCCACACGATCTCGCCGGACGGCGGGAACATCACCATATGGCTGCGGGGGCACCCGTCTCGACTCGGGCCGCCAAAGGGCACGCCGATCCCCGGCAACTGCGCGCGAATCTCCGGGATCGTATCGCGCCATACCGACCTCCGGCACTTCGCGACGCGGCATCCCTACGTGCGCGCTTGGGAGCGTCTGCGGAGATCCTTGAACGAGCAGCGGGAGATCGCGCGGTTCGGCGGCGGAAAGCGCGTGCTCGATTCGCTCTACTCGCGCGCTCTGGGGCCGTCAGGCTAGCGCGACGCCGGCGGCGATTCGGTCGCGACGGCTTTCCTTTCGGGCAGCGGCTGCGCTGGCGTTGGGCTGCCGACGGCGGGTGCGTACTCGGGCACCCACCGGGCGAGCCCCGCGCGCACCTCGGCGGGCGCCAGCGTGCCGGCCGTCTCGAACCAGCGCACGGCCTCCTGGACCCACGCGTGGTCGCGCGGCGCTTCAGGCTTCATGACGCGCAGCTTCGGGTGCGGCGTCGCGAGCGTTCGCTCGTCGTCCGCGAGCAGCTCCTCGTAGAGCTTTTCACCGGGCCTCAATCCCGTGAAGACGATCTTGATATCGTCCTCGGAGAGGCCCGAGAGGCGGATCAGGTCGCGCGCGAGGTCGACGATCTTCACCGGCTCGCCCATGTCGAGCACGAAGATCTCCCCACCCTCGCCCATGAGGCCGGCCTGCAGGACGAGCTGCGCGGCCTCGGGGATCGACATGAAGAAGCGGCGGATCTCCGGATGGGTCACCGTCACCGGCCCGCCCGCCGCGATCTGGCTCCGGAACTTCGGGATCACGCTGCCGGTCGAGCCCAGCACGTTGCCGAAGCGGACCGCGACGAAGCGCGTGCGCCCGCCGCCGAGCCCCTGGCAGAGCAGCTCGGCGAGCCGCTTGCTCGCGCCCATGACGTTCGTCGGGTTCACCGCCTTGTCGGTCGACACGAGCACGAACTTCTCGACGCCGTGCCGGATCGCGGCGCCCGCGGCGCACCACGTCCCGAGCGCGTTGTTCCGCACCGCCTCCCACGCGTTGTCCTCTTCCATCAACGGCACGTGCTTGTAAGCGGCGGCGTGAAAGACCACCGAGGGCCGCCACGCGCGCAACGTCTCCTGGAGACGGGGCGCGTTCTTCACGTCGCCGATGATGTACGCGAGCCGCGCCGCGCCGCGCTCGCGGCCGAGCTCCTGCTCGAGCTGGTACAGCCCGAACTCGCTCGCGTCGAGCGCGACCAGCTGCGCGGGCTCGAACCTCATGATCTGCCGGCACAGCTCGGCGCCGATCGAGCCGCCGGCACCGGTCACGAGCACTGTCCGCCCGCGCAGCCAGCCGCCGAGACCGTGACTGTCTAGCTGGACCGGATCCCGGCCGAGCAGGTCGTCGAGCTCGACGCGCCGCAGCTGCGAGACGGTGACCTTGCCCGTGACCAGGTCCTCGTAGGACGGCACCGTCATCGCGGGCACGTTCGCTTCCCGGCAAAGCTCCACCGCGCGCCGGCGCTCCGCATGCGAGCGGTCGGGCATCGCGATCACGGCGAGCTCGGCATGTTCCTGCTGCGCGATCTCCGGCAGCTGCGCAAGGGCGCCGAGCACCTTCACGCCCTGGATCTCGCGGCCCCGCGTCCGGGGGTCGTCGTCCAGCAGCCCGACGAACTGCCACTCGGGGCTGCGGCCGAGGTTCTTCAACAGGTTGGCTGCGGCCGCGTCGGCCCCGAGGATGATCACGCGCCTTCCGCCATCCGCGGTGAGCCGCCGGAGATGACCCTCCTTCCAGGCGCGGTAGGCGACGCGGCTTCCGCCCATGAGGACCGCGAGCAGGATCGGGTACAGCAGGATCACCGATCTCGGCACCCCGGTGAGCCTGAAGACCACGATCACGACCGCGATCGCCATCGCGCCGAGCACCGCCGCGACCAGGATCCGGCGCAGGTCGGGGAGGCTGGCGTAGCGCCAGAGCCCCCGGTACATCCGGAGCCACAGCAGGATCCCCGCCTGCAGCGGCACCACCCACAGCACGTGCGACAGCATCGCGCTCGCGAACGGCTCATCGAGCTCGAAGTTGAGGCGGAAGAGGTAGGCGAGGCACCACGCCGCGCCCGCCGCGATCACGTCGTGCAGGAACGCGACGGAGTTGCGCCAGTTAATGCGCGGGAACATCGCTTCGAACCTCGTCGCGCCGGCGACGCCACGCCAGGTCGACCGCCGCAGCGAGCGCGACGTACACCGCCACCATCGCGCCCAGCCCGACCCACTGCGCCGCCGCCTGCTGGCCGAGCGCCCAGAGCGCCACGCCGCCGCACACCGCCATCAGCGCGTACTCGGTGAGCGCCGTATTGCGGTGGCCCCAGCCGAGCTGTACGAGCCGCTGGTAGTAATGGGTCTTGTGCGCTTCCCAGAACCGCTCGCCGCGCAGCACCCGGCGCGCGAGCGTGACGCTCGCATCGAGCATGAACGGCGAGAACACGAGCACCGGGAACCAGATCGGCCAGTACTCTTCGCGCCAACCCAGCAGACCCAGCGCCGCCGCGAGGAAGCCAAGAGGGATCGAGCCCGCGTCGCCCATGAACACTCGCGCCGGCGGGAAGTTGAACGCGAGGAACACCGCGGCCGCAGCCGCCGCGCTGGCGGTCAGCGCGGCGAAGATGCCATCGCCCGCCAGCCAAGCACCGAGCGCGTACGCCACGAAACCGAACAGCGTCATCCCGCCCGCGAGGCCGTCCGAGCCATCCATGAAGTTGTAGAGGTTCGTCGTCCAGATCACGGCGAGCACGGCGGCGGCCTGCCAGACCGGATGCAAGTCCGGCAACGCGAGGACCACGAACACCACCGCCGCGACCGCATGCGCCGCAAAGCGCAGGCCAATCGGCAAGTGCGCGCGATCGTCGAGAAACGACACCACGGCCAGCATGATGACCAGCGCGGCGAGCAGCGGCTCGGCGCGAAGGAGCGCAAACGCGAGCAGAACGCCCGCCATGAGCCCGAGCCCGCCGATGCGGGGAATCGGCGCGTCGTGCAGCGAGCGCTCGTTCGGACGATCGAGCGGGAGCCAGTCGGGCCGGCGGAGGAGAGTGAGGATCACCGCGGCGCAGGCGAGGGCGGCCGAGACCGGAACCAGCGCAAGCGTTGCGTCCATCGGCGCCGTGGATCCTCAGCCGGGCGGCGCGGCGCAGCCGGCCACTCCCGCGAACGCGCGCGCCCGGAACGGCCGGTCGCCAGGCGCCATCGTCAAGTGCGTGTCCAGGGGTTGAGAATCGCGTTCCCCAGCGCCTCGAAGTCCGGCGCATTGCGGCTGACGAGAGTCAGGCTGTGGACTTCGGCCGTCGCCGCGAGGAATGCGTCCATGGCGCCGAGGGGTCGCCCCGCGGCCTGAGCGCGCGCCGTCACCTTGCCCCAGGTGTCCGCGACGTTGCCGTCGACCGGCAGGACTCGCCGTCGAAACGGATCGGCAACTCGTCCCTCAACCAGCGGTCGAGTCGATCTCGGCGGCTGCCGGTCGCCATCCGTTGGATGCCATAGCGCAGCTCCGCCAGCGTGATGACACTCAGGAAGACGCGATCTTCGTCGACCTGCGCGAGCCAGCCGACCACGCCGGGATCCGGCTGCGGTCTGACCCATTCCGAGACGACGTTCGTGTCGAGCAGAAAGCTCAAAGGTCGATCTCGCGCGCGACGTCCTTGGAGCGCTCGATGGTCAACGCCGATCCGCTCAGCGGCGAGGCGGCGAAGAACTCGGCCAGGTTACCGGTCCGTTTCGTCTTTCGCTCCCATTCCTCCGCCGCGACGATCACGACCGCGGGGCGGCCGTTGCGGGTGACGGTTTGGGGCCCGCGCTTCCGCGCTCGATCGATGACCTCGCTCAGCTTGGCCTTCGCTTCGGCAACGGTCCAAGTCCGTATCGTCATGACCTGCCTCGGAGACGAACGATCAAACTAGTCATGATAGTCATCTTGGTGCTGTGGAGCAAACGGAGAGCCGGCGATCGCGACGAACGCGAGTTGCCGCGTTCATCTCAGGCCACGGTCGCGTCGTGGCCGAGCGCAGTCGCGCGCATGCTCTGGTCCAGAAGACGGATGACGTGGCGCCACGAGGATTCACACGGACCGCCAGCGCGGGATGGACCGATGGGGGATCTGGGGGCGGCTCACGACAGCGACGGGCCGCGCTTCGGGTCCGCGATCCATTGTCCGAGCTGCAGGCTGGCAAGGAACCCGCGCCATCGTGCATCGCACTGGTCCAGGTCGGAGAGCCAGAAGTCAAACGTGATGAGAGCCTGGATCTCGGCTTTCCGCGCGATGCATGGGCGTGCACAGGCCTCGCGGCCAACTTGTGAATCCACGAATCTGCCCTGACCCCTCACGACTCGGTCGACCGGCACCCACGCGGGATGTCGAAGGAGAGTCAGGATCACCGCGGCGCAGGCGAGGGCCGCGGCGAGGGGGATCAGGACGAGCGCGGGCACGTGATCTGCCGATGAGCCGATGCGCCGCGATTCTATCCGGCAGCGGCGAGAAAGGAGCAATGGCGTCCCGCTTCGCCGCTCTGTCTCATCTGATCCTCCGACTGCGGACCGGGCTGAGAACGGAGCGTAGACCGTGCGGCGAGAGCGCTCTCACGCCCTCGCTCAACGCCGAGGTGGCAGGCCCCGACCGCCCGGCCTGATGGATGACGTAGGCCTGCGTCTCGTACCTGGCGATCGCCCTGGCGAGACGCTGAAGCGGCTGCGCGAGTTGGGGCCGGATGGTGCGAGTCGATTTCGCCTCGATGAGCGCAAGCCGGCGCTCGCCCGCGCATTTGAGAAATTTAAAGTGTGACTCTAAAAGTGCCAAGTCGCGCCGAAGCCGAGCGCGCAGCGCGCGCAACCCCTCCCGGTTCGCTCGGCCCGCTGCCGGGAACGGTCGAGCTGTCGCAGCTTCCCGGCGTCACCATCGATCTGAGCGGTCTGCCCTAGCGGAAGCGCGCTATAGCGAACGCACGCTGTAGTGGCGTTCATGCTTAAGATGTCGAGCGCTTAAGCGCGCCACGCGTAGCGAAGTCTGTCGTTCGAGCGCAACACTCGCGTTTCTACTCGACGAATTCTCTTGATCGGCAAGCGCCGATCCGCTATCGTTCGCGCCCTTCCGGTCTCTCGAGCGAATGAGAGGAACACCTTCCATGCCACGACATGACACACGTTGCTCGCGAATGCGCGCGCCGTGGCAGGGGATCTCGCTCACTCCGCTGCCAATGAAGGGCGCCTAGCGCCCGCCGACCGGATTCGCCGCGCCGGTCGGGCGGGGCGGTCCGGTCCATCCGCACGAAGCTCGTCGGAATCCCGGCTTGCCGTCCGCGCGTAGCGGCTTGCGCGCACGCTCGCGCGCGACTCGAACGAAGGAGAACGACGATGAAGCACACGCTCACGCTCACGCGCTGGCACAAGGTAGCCGAGCGCATCCACGCCGCGCTGAGGGAACGCGAGGCGAACGTGAGGACCGCCTTCACCGCGACGACGCTCTCGCCGTGGAACAAGGCCGGGGCCGAGGAAAAGGCGGCCGAGATCGCCCGCCGCGCAGCGGCGGACCTGGCGCTCGTCGAGATCGGCTCGCACGCGGTCGCCGCGATCCGGGCGGCGCTCGCGCTGCGCAACGCCGAGCTCGGCATCGCCGGCAAGCTCGGCGAGGCGGAGGCGTCGAACCGCCGTGCCGCGCTCTACAAGGCGGTGATCGACGGCCAGAAGCCGGACATGGTGCGCCCGCAGGACGTGCGCGCGCTGCCGGGGGAGCTGGTCGGCGAGACCGAATCGTGGGGCTTCGCGCGCCGTGCGGCGCTCACGGTCACGCTGCAGACCGCGGACAAGTCGCTCGTCGACGATCTGCGCGAGAAGTTGCAACGCGAGCAGGCGCGCGCGACCCGTCTGCTGGACGAGGTCGCCGATCTCAACCGCGCGCAGCTCGAGATCGACGTGCCGGAGGAGGTTGCAGGGATCGCGGGGCTGGCGGCCTGAGGCCGTCAACCGTCCGGTGTCGCCGTGCACCGGGCGCGCCGGCTTCGGCCGGTGCCTGCGCGCGGCCGGGGAGAAGCATTGCCATCCGTTGCATAGACGGGGACGGCTCCTTGAAACGGGCCGCGGCCACCCAAGCCGCAAGTCCGGATCGTCGCGCTGATGGTTGCTGGACGGTCCGGACGGTTGCTTGTTGAAGGTTCCCGGTATCGGGTTGCGGGTTGCTCGCTTCTCCCCGTTGTTTCCCCCTGTAAAGGGGGTGCCGAGCGAAGTGCGGCGGCGGGGACTGCCCCCCCTGTGAAGGGGGGTGCCGAGCGAAGTGAGGCGGGGGGTTTGCTCCATCGAACCAAACATGACGCCCAAACCTGACCGGCCGCCGCTGCACGACGTGCTCGCCGTCCACTTCGCGCCGGCGCCGCTCGACGAGCTGGTCGTCACGCGCCGGGAGTTCCCGCACTGGCTGCGCCCCGACCTGCAGCGCGCGATCGAACGGCTCTTCGCCGAGCTTCCGGGCACGCGCTTTTTCGGCGCCCGGCTGCGCGACCACGACCTCGAGTTCCGGTTCGCGGATCTCGCCGAGGGCGGTCGGAAGGCCATCGCCGCCGGGCCGGCGGAGTTCCAGGACGCGGACATCGGCGAACCGGAGCCGGTGCGCTGCCTGGTGCGCGGACTGTGGCTTGCGCAAGCCGATGGCACGCGCTTTGCCCTCCTGCTCGACGTCAGCGAAGGCTACCGCGGCACGCGGGCGCGGATCGAGATCGCCACCCTGCCCGGCGGAGAGGGGTCGCGTAGCGGCGCCCGGCTCGCCGAGCGCCTCCGTCTGGACACCGAGCGCGGCGACGCCTGGCGCGGCAAGGCGCTCGTCCTCGACCGGTCGCACGACGAGTTCGAGATCTCGGCCGCCGGCGTGCGCGTGGCGCGCATCGCCCCCGTCCGCCGCGAGGACATCGTGCTCCCGGAGCAGACGCTCGCGCTCGTGGAGCGCAACACGCTCGGCTTCGCGCGGGAAGCCGAGCGCCTGGCGCGTCTCGGCCTCTCGGCGCGAAAGGGTGTGCTGCTCTATGGCCCGCCGGGGACGGGGAAGACGATGGTCGTGCGGTGGCTGGCCGGCGCGCTCGAGGGCTACACCAAGCTGATCGTCGCGGCCGGCGAGTACGTGCTGCTCGGCGACTACCTGGCGATCGCGCGCACGCTGCAGCCGGCGCTCGTGGTGCTCGAGGACGTGGACCTCATCGCGGGCCATCGCGACGGCCCGTGGGCCGGCGGCGGAGCGCTGCTTAACAGGCTGCTCAACGAAATGGACGGTCTTGCCCCCGAGGCACGAGTGCTCTTCGTCCTGACGACGAACCGCCCGAAAGTACTGGAGCCTGCGCTCGCCGCTCGTCCCGGCCGCATCGATCAGGCGATCGAGATCGGCCTGCCGGGCGAACCCGAGCGGCTGCGGCTCGTGCGCCGCTACGCCGGCGCGCTGGCGGTGAGCGACGCGCTCGTCGCCGCGACGGCGAAGCGGATCGGGCGGGTGAGCCCTGCCTTCATCAAGGAGCTGATGCGCCGCGCGGCACAGGTAATGCTCGAGCGCGGCGCCGAGACGGCGATCGAGCCGGGCGACCTGGACCGCGCGCTCGCAGACATGCTCGGCGCGGGCGGCCGGCTCGGTGCGCGCGTGCTCGGCGCGGAGGGCGCGATCGGCTTCGCGGCGGAGGTGTGCTAGGCTCAAGCCCAGTTCGCCATGGAGATAACGTGGGTACGCCGCAACGCCGTTCGCTGACCGAGCGGGAATATCTCGAGCGCGAAGCGCTGGCCGCCGAGCGGCACGAGTACGTGGATGGCGTGGTGTACGCGATGGCGGGCGCTGGCGAGCGGCACAACCGGATCGCGCTAAACATCGCGGTTCAGTTGCGCTCGGTCGCCCGCGGCACCCCTTGCGGCGTGTACGTGTCGGACATGAAGCTTCGCGTGGCGCACGCGTCCGCCTACTACTACCCCGACGTGATCCTGAGCTGCGAGCCTGCGTCGCCGGAGACGGTGTTCAAGGAGGCGCCCTGCTTCATCGCAGAGGTGCTTTCACCCTCGACCGCTGCCATCGACACCCGCGAGAAGCTGCACGCCTATCGCGGGATCGAGACGCTTCGCTATTACGTCGTGGTCGATTCGGATCGGGTCTCCGTCGCGTACCATCTGCGCGGCGACGATGGCGGCTGGCTCGCGGCGAATCTCGATCCGGGCGAACGTCTCGAGATCGATTGCGGTCCGGTGCGGGCCGAGCTGACGCTCGCAGCGATCTACGAAGATACTGGTCTGACCGTCCCCTGAACGGTTCTCCCCGACTGACGGCGCCGCGCTCGCGCTGCCGCGCAACGCCCAGGCGGGATGATCGCCCGACTGTTACGCGCCCACACGGACGAGCTGTCCTGGGCGAATGGACTTGAGAGCCTCTAGCACCTCGGGGACGAGCGGACGCAGCGTCTCGATGCGATTGTTGACCGCAACGAGGACGATGACCGCAATGGGTAAAGCGGCGGGGTTCTGCTGGAACTCCAAGTTCTTGTCGCCCGTGAGGAGAACCTGGAACTCCGGGCTCGCGGTCCGGAGCAGCTCGCCATTCTTTTAGCCCCGACCAGCCGCGTTTCTGGACGGTTTGTGTCTCGTTGCCCAGTCAGTTCAAGCGCCAGCTTTCTGGGCAAGGATTCATCAAGCAGGATGCGCATCCGAGGCGATGACCTCCCGGGCGAGTTCCAGTGCGGCGACAGCTTGCTCACGGCTCACCGAGGGGAACTCATCAAGGAAAACCTCGAGACTGTCTCCGGCCTCCAAGTAATCGAAGAGGATCTTCACGGGGACGCGAGTCCCCACAAAAACCGGGGTTCCGCCCAGGATCTCGGGATCGCGGTGTACAACGAGCTTTGGATCAGCCATGAGTATTTCCTTCATCGGCCGCGACATGATAACGCGCGCGCTCCTTGGGTGCCTATCGCGGGATCGAGGCGCTTCGCTACTACGTCATCGTCGATTCGGATCGCGTGTCGGTCTCGTGCCACCAGTGGGGCGACGATGGCGGCTGGCTTGCAGCGAATCTCGACCCGGGCGAGCGTCTCGAGGTCGTCTGTGGGCCGGTCCGAGCCGAGCTGACCCTCGCGGCGATCTACGAAGACACGGGCCTCGCCGTTTCCTGAGCGGTACGTTCCCTGCCGATCGGTGCCGCGCCCGCGTTGCCGCGCGATGCCCGGGCGGGGATAATCACCCCACTACGGATCCCTTCTCGGCATGATCCCCGGCCGAAACGATCCCTGCCCGTGCGGCAGCGGCAAGAAGTACAAGCACTGCTGCCTGCGAACGCAGGAGGCCGTGGCGCCCGAAGAGCTCACGTGGCAGCGCGTTCGGCGCGCGAACGACAGCCTCGACCGGCGCCTCCTCGATGCAGCGGCGAAGCACTTCGGCCCGACCGGGATCGACGAAGCCTGGGCCGAGTTCACCCTTTGGGACGACGAGGCGGGGGGCTTGGACCCCGGCACTCCCCACATGCAGGTGTTCGCGCCGTGGTTCCTGTACGACTGGCTCCCCGACCCGCAGGAGACCGAGACGCCGCCGGAGAGCCACCCGCTCACCGCCGCCCAGGCCTACCTGCGCGCGGCGGGCAGGCGGCTCGAGCCGCTCACGAAGCGCTACCTCGAAGCCGGCGTCGCCGCGCCGTTCAGCTTCCACGAGATCCTCGACTGCGAGCCCGGGCGGGGCTTTCGGCTGCGCGACGTGCTGCTCGGCACGGAAGCGTCGGTGCTGGAGCGCAGCGCCTCGCGCGGCGTCCGCTCCGGCGATCTGATTTTCGCGAAGGTCGTACCGATCGACGGCATCGCCGTCCTCGACGGGTCCTCGCCGGTCGCGATCCCGCCGGGGGAGAAGCCCCGGATCATCGAGCTCAGGAAGAAGCTCGCGCATTCGCGGGACTTGTTCGGCAGCGAGCTTCTCAGAGAGTACGGCGTGGAGCTCCTGGGGCTCTACCACGACATCGTGGATCGCCTGCTCGACCCCCGGCCGCCGCAGCTCGCCAACACCGACGGCGAACCACTCGAGTTCCAGCGGCTCGTCTACGACCTCGACTCGCCGCTCGACGCCTTCGAGAAGCTCAAAGACCTGGCGGTCGGCCTGACGGACGAGGAGATTCGAGACGGCGCCGTTTTTGACGATGCCGGCGCGCTCGTCCGCGCCGAGATCGATTGGCGGCGGCCGGGCAACGCGATGCACTCGCACTGGGACAACACCATCCTCGGACACCTCCGCATCGAGGACGGCTGTCTGCGGGCGGAGGTGAACTCGGCCGAGCGCGCCGCGCGGCTGCGGGCGCTCGTCGAGGAGCGGCTCGGGAGCAGAGCCCGATTTCGCGTCGCCAAGATCGAGTCGGCGCAGTCGATGTTCGAGCGGGCGCGCGCTGCGGGCGAGGACCGGGGATCGGCGGAGCGCGCGACCGAGCGCCGCCGGCTCGCCGAGACCCCGGAAGTGCGGACTGTGCTCGCCGAGCAGTTGCGCGCCCACTACCGCAGCTGGCTCGACAGCAAACTTCCGGCGCTGGGAGATCGGACGCCACGAGAGGCGGCAGGCGACGCTGATGGCCGCGAGGCGCTCGAAGCCCTCGTCCTGCAGATCGAGCGCGACGGCGAGGTCATGCAGCCGCCGCTCGATCCGTCGATCCCCCGGGAGCTGCGCGAAGCGCTGGGGTTGGCGTGGCGCTGAGACCGAGTGCTGTCTCGTCCCCCTGACAGGGGGGTGGCAAGCGTCAGCGCACCGGGGAGGTTGGCGATCTCGCCAACCCCTCGTCGACGGTGAACGGCGGCGTCCATCCGAGCTCCTTGCGGATCCGCGAACTGTCGACGGCCATGTCGTCGAGCAGGCGGCTGATCTCGTCGCCGCGGCCGACGAGCGTGCCTGCCGAGCGCAGCAGCGCCGGCGGGAACGGAAAGAGCGGCGATGGCCGGCCGAGCGCGGCGGCGGTTCTCGCAATCAGGTCCGGCGTCGAGACGTCTTCGCCATCGCTCACGACGTAGGTGCGGCCCGCCGCAGCCGGATGCTCGATCGCACCGAGGATGGCGTCGACGAGGTTGCCGACGAATACCAGGCTCCTGCGGTTGCGGACCGAGGCGAGGGGCAGCGGCACACCCCGCTCGACGAGCCGGACGAGGCGCGCAAAGTTGCCCTTGGCGCCCGGACCGTACACGAGCGGCGGGCGCAGGACGACGAGCGCGGTCGACGAGGCGCCGAGGATCTCGGCGAGCTCGCGCTCGGCTTCCAGCTTCGACTGTGCGTACGGGGTCGCCGGTGCGGTCGGGCTCGATTCGTCGAACGGCTGCCCGCGGCTGCGATCGCCGTAGACCGTCGTCGTGCTCACGAAAACCAACCTCCGCACGCCCGCATCCCGCGCAGCGCGCGCAAGCGCCGCCGAACCCGCCGCGTTCACTGCTCGGAAGCGGGGCAGGGCACTGCTCGCGTCCTCACCGGTCATGTGCACGCGAGCGGCGAGATGCACGACGGCTTCGACCCCGTCGACCGCGCGCGTCCAATCCGTGTCCGGCCCGATCTCGCCGGTCGCCACGGACTCGAGGTGACTTGGTAACCCGGACGAAAGCGTACGCACCGCGGCGCGCACCGCGCGCCCATCGGCGAGCATCCGGTCGATCAAGGCACGCCCGACGAAGCCGGTTGCGCCGGTGACGAGCGTCTTCTGCAGCGGCACGTTCGACGATTGCCGATCAGAGGGTTGTCGAGGAGGGTTTGAGAGTCCCGCGGGCCACTTCTGCGGTAACGCGAGCGACCACGCGGCGACCCACGCTGATCGTGCTCATGATAACGACGGGCCGCGCGTCGGGTCTGCCACCCGTTGTGCGAGCTGCAGGCTGGAAAGGAACCCGTGCCACCGCGCATCGCAGCGCTCCAGGTCGGACAGCCAGAAGTCAAGCGTGACGAGAGCCTGGATCTCGGCCTTGCGCGCGATGCAGAGGCGCACACACGCCTCGCGGCCGACCCGTGAATCGACGAACCTTCCTTGAGCCCAGGCGAGGGCGATATCGATGCGAGTCTCTTCGATGATCGGATCGAGGGCGATGAACGATCGCTCATCGTTTGCGAGCGCGGTGCGCACGAGCCGGCCGACACTTGGCGCCTTCCCCGAAACGGCAGGCCAACGATGGTAGGAAACCCCGAGGGCGCACTCGTCATCCGGGGGCTTCCTGTCGTAGACCTTGACGCAGTCCTCGTCGACCTCGACGATCCAAGTCTCCGGATACTCCAGCCGTACCGCGCCGCGACTGAGGACGAGGATCTTGTGGCTCGGCGTTGCTCGCCAGCCGTGGCTGGGAGCGAGCGGGAGTCCCTCGGATTTCGGATGGCGCATGTCGAACAGGTTATCAGGCCCGTCACGTCCGCCGCCGGCGCGCCAGCGCCACGGGCCGGTCCCCGTCGTTCTCGTGCCGGCACCGGGCCGACGGAGCGTCAAGGTTTCGTTCTTCGGCGGGCTGACGTTCGGACGGGTCGGCGACCCCCTCCTGACCGCGGACGGCGTGCTGGAGGTCGCCTCGCTCGATGACCTGATGGCGCACAAGCTGACGGTCATCCTCCAGCGATCCGAGCGGAAGGACTACGAGGACGTCGCTGCGATGATCCGGGCGGGGTCCTCGGTGGCACACGGACTCGCCGCGGCGCGCCTCTTCTTCGGCAGAGCGTTTCAGCCTGCGGAGAGCCTCAAGGCAATGGTGTACTTCCGGGACGGTAACCTCTCAAGGCTGTCGCGCGGAGATCGAAACACGCTCATCGCCGCGGCGGCTGCAACCGGTGAGCTTCCAGCGGTGAGCCTGCGCTCGAAGAGGCTGGCGATCGCAGTTGCAGGCGGTGTGGACAGCGGCGGATTGGCGCTTCAAGCCCGCAAGCGCCGTCGCAACCGCACGTGAGGTGAGGGCGGCGCTTCGGCGCGCGATCACCCCCCGCTCCAAACTGGCCTTCGAATCGCCGGTGCAGGCACAGCTCGGTTTGCGGCGAGTGTCAGGAAGCAGCGCGACCGCAGGACCGGGCGCGTGACAAGCGGCGGGTAGAATCCGTCCGGCGATGGACTCGAAGATCTATCCGGTGATCCTCTGTGGCGGCGCTGGGAGCCGCCTGTGGCCGATGTCGCGCCAGCTGCTCCCGAAGCAGTTCCTCCCGCTCCTGTCCGACCGCACGATGCTGCAGGAGACGGTGCAGCGACTGACGGGGCTGCCTGGCTGCGAGCCTGTAACCGTGATCAGCAACAATGAGCACCGCTTCCTCGTCGCCGGGCAGCTTCGCGACATCGGCGTCGGCACGCGCGCGCAGATTCTGGAGCCCGTCGGCCGGAACACCGCGCCGGCGGTCGCTGCTGCGGCGCTGTCGCTCGAGAACGCCGGCGACGAGGCGGTGATGCTCGTGCTGCCGGCCGACCATCTGATCCGCGACGTGGAGACATTCCACGTGGCGGTCCTCAAGGCGGCGGCTGCCGCGCGAGCGGGGTTTCTCGCGACGTTCGGCGTCCGGCCCGATCACGCCGCAACGGGCTACGGCTACATCCAGGGCGGCGAGCCGATCGACCGTCACGAGGGCGTGTTTCACGTCGCGCGGTTCGTCGAGAAGCCCGACGCGGTTGCCGCGCGGAGGTTCCTCAAGGACGGCACGTTCGCCTGGAACAGCGGCATGTTCGTGCTTGGCGCGCGACGCTATCTCGAGGAGCTCGGCCGTTACGCGCCGGGAATCCTCGACGCCTGCCGCGCGGCGTGGGAGAAGGCCGCGACCGATCTGGACTTCGTCCGGCTCGATCAATCGGCGTTTGCCGCGTGCCCGGCCGATTCGATCGACTACGCGGTGATGGAGAAGACCGACGCCGCGGCGGTCGTCCCCGTGGACATCGGCTGGAGCGACGTGGGCTCGTGGGCGACGCTGTGGGAGGTCGGCGAGAAGGATGTGCACGGCAACGTCCTGCGCGGCGACGTGCACGTGCAGGCAGCGGAGAACTGCTACATCCGCGCCGAGAAGCGCCTGGTCTCGGTGCTCGGATTGAGCGACGCGGTCGTGGTCGAGACGGACGACGCGGTGCTGGTCGCATCGAAGGACGAAGCGCAGAAGGTCAAGGACATCGTCGGCAAGCTCGATGCGGCGAACCGCACCGAGCACGTCTCGCACCGCCGCGTCTACCGCCCGTGGGGCTACTACGAGTCGATCGACGCCGGTGAGCGCTTTCAGGTGAAGCGCATCATGGTCAACCCCGGCGCAGCGCTCAGCCTGCAGATGCACCATCACCGCGCCGAGCATTGGGTCGTCGTGTCAGGCACCGCGAAGGTAACGCGCGGCGACGAGGTCAGCCTGGTGGCCGAGAACGAGTCCACCTTCATCCCGATCGGCGTCAAGCACCGCCTCGAGAACCCCGGGAAGATGCCGCTCTACCTGATCGAGGTGCAGTCGGGCGGGTATCTCGGCGAGGACGATATCGTCCGGTTCGAGGATCTGTACAAACGCGGCTAGCCCGGCCTGGGGCATCCGGCCGGTGCTTGCCGCATGATTGCACATGTGCAATCATGCACAATGGTGCGCGTCGTTGTCGTCGACACCAACGTGTTCGTTTCGGCCCTGCTGGGGAAGGGGGCTGCAAACCGCGTCGTCGCCGAGTGCGTCGCGGGCGATCGCGAACCGCTCATGGCGGCAGCGTTGTTGGCCGAGTACGAAACTGTCCTCAGCAGAGCCGCGCTCTGGACGCGCGGTCGGTTGACCGCGAGCGAGCGCGACGAGGTTTTCGACAGCTTCCTGGCCCGCTGCCGGTGGACCCGCATCTTCTATGCTTGGCGGCCCAATCTCAGGGACGAGGCCGACAATCACGTCGTCGAACTGGCTGTGGCGGGCACGGCGGAAGCGATCGTTACTGCGAACGTGCGCGACTTCAAGGTCGCAGCTGAGCTCCGGTTCCCGAAGCTCGCCGTCCTGACCCCTGCGCAACTGCTGAGGAGAGATAAATGAGTGCCCTCATCATTCGTATGCCGCAAGAGAAACGCGAACGGTTGAAACAGCTTGCCCGGGCGCGTGAGATGAGCGTCAACAAGCTGATCGACGAGGTCGCGACGATGCTGCTGACGGAGTTCGACGCCGAGACGCGATTCCGCCTGCGCGCCGCTCGGGGGGCGGGCAGGACGCGGCGCGCGCTTGCACTTCTCGAAAAGGCTCGAGGTCGGCGGGTGAAATGAAGATCCGCCGGGAACGCCGCGGCTGGTTTGCCGAGGCACGATTTGTCGAGCCGAGAACGAGTCGACCTACATCCCCATCGGGGTCAAGCACCGCCTCGAGAACCCCGGCAAGCTGCCGCTCTACCTGATCGAGGTGCAGTCGGGCGGATACCTCGGCGAGGACGATATCGTCCGGTTCGAGGATCTGTACAGCGCTCGTAACCGCGGTCCCGGCCCGCCCCGCCGCACTCCGGCGCCGCACCACCAGGCCTCGGGACGGCGCAATCCCATACCTTGCCAGACGCGGCCGGCTCGTGGCAAAATGCCGTAGCATAGACGGCATTTGCCGGGGAGACGACATGAACGACCTGGTGCGCGAAGCTGCGCCTCTTTACGAGCGGCGCGCGAGCTTCTGGAAACGGCTTTCCACCTTGCTCCGGCTGAAGGAGCCCGTCTACGGACCCATCGACCTCGCCGAGTCGCTTGGCGAAGGGCTGACGCTGGCGGCGCTCGACTCGCTGGTTCGGGAGGGCTATCTCAAGCCGGCCGAGCTCGCCGTCGTGGCACCACCCAGAACGCTGACTCACCGCCGGCACAAAGGCGAGCGGCTGCGTCCCGACGAGTCGGAACGGCTGGCGCGGATCGGCAAAACGGTCGTGCTCGCCGAGCAGGTCTTCGGCGACAAGGACCGCGCGCTGAAGTGGCTCCACGCGCCGAAGCGCAGGCTGCGCGGCAAGACTCCATTCGAGCTTCTCGCCACGGCGGAAGGCGCACAGGTCGTCGAGGAGGAGCTCATCGCGATCGACGAAGGCTACGTTGCCTGAGTCGGGTCGTTACCTTTGGCGGATCAGCAATCACGCCGATCTCAAGGGGCGAGGCGGGCTGCGCGCCGGCGCGCGCTGGCACTCGAAGGGTCGCGGGGTGGTGTACTGCGCCGAGGAGCCGACCGGGGCGCTGCTCGAGGCGCTCGTCCACATCGAAGTCGAGTCGCTGGATGACCTGCCGAAGAGCTACCAACTTCTTCGCATCGCATTCCCGAAGAAGGTAGCGGTCGAGCAAGTAGCGCTCGCTGCGCTGCCTTCAGACTGGAAGCGCCGAACGCTCCTCACCCGGAGCCTCGGCGACGCGTGGCTCGCTGCCGGCCGCACCCCCGCGCTGCGCGTACCAAGCGCGATCTCCCCGCACGCGCATAACGTGCTGTTGAACCCCAAACTGCTCGGGCAGGCGGGGATCCGGGTCGTCTCCAAGAGCCGATACCCGTTCGATACGCGCCTCTTCAAGGTCGTCGGCATTGGCCCGAAGGTGCGCGCGCGGACGTCTTGAGGGCCCGCCAATGCGAGCGGTCCGACCAGCTCGTCCGAGAACCAGGTACGGGCTCGAGAGGGCGAGAACCCCGGCAGGATGTCCGCTCTACGTCACCGAGGTGCAGTCGCGCGGCTATCTCGGCGAGGACGATGTCGTTCGGTTCGAGGATGTTTTCAGGCAGAACTGAGATCTCTTCCGGAGTGCGCCTTCAGCGACGGCACTTTCCACACCTCTCGCGGCGCACAGCCAGACCGCGCCGAGCTTCACGCCGCCTTCCTCAGCTTCAGCTCGACGCGCATCCCGGCGGCGGCCAGCATGTTCACGAGAGTGTCGACGCTGAAAAGGTCGATCTTGCCGCGCATCAGATCCGACACCCGCGGCTGACTCACCCTGAACAGCTTCGCGGCCGCGGCCTGAGTCAGCCTCTTCGCCCGGATGTACTCCGCGATGGCGATCATCAACTCGGCGCGTGCCTTCATGTTCGCGGCCGCGGCCGGAGTGTCCTCGATCGCGTCCCAGATGCTCTCGAACCGCCGCTTCCTCATATCGAACCTCGGTTCGCGCCCTTCACGAGCGCCTTGTAGCGAGCAGTAGCCAACTCGAGATCCTGTCGGGCGGTCTTCCTCGCCTTCTTCTGGAAACAGTGGAGGACATATATGGCCTGTTCCAGTCTCGCGATGTAGATCACGCGGAAGGTGCCGGCCTCGTCCCGAACGCGGATCTCGTTCACGCCGGCGCCGATTGACGACATTGGCTTCCAGTCCTCCGGCTCGAGCCCGCGCTGCACCCGGTCGATCTGGTAGCCCGCGACGCGGCGCGCCGGGCGGGGGAACGCCCGGAGGTCGTCGAGAGCGCTTCCCAGGAACTCAACCGGCTTGATGCGGCCTTCGGCGGTTCGTCGTTCCACGTCAGTATATAAGATCTTATATTAGCTGCCAATGACCACGTCCCGTCGGCTCTGCCGCGAGGCACCTCGAGGGCGCGCCAGTGAGCATACGGTCTCGGGAGGCTCAACCGATGAGCCAGCTTGCGCGTTCGTCGGCTGGATTGGCTCGGGACAGGTTGGGGCGAACTCATTGGGCAACGATCCGCGCAGATGACGAGGTGATACTACCCGCCGAGAAACAGGCGACCCGCGTCCCGAGCGGTAGTAGCCGCTTCACGAACCCCGGCAACATGCCGCGCTACCTTCATCGCGGCGCAGTCGGGCGGGTATCTGGGCGAGGACGATGTCGAGGGGGATGGCGAGCGTCAGCGCGCCGGGGGTCCTAGAGCCCCTCCCGCACGAAGCCAGCGTGCTCGTCGATGACGGCGACTACCTTCATCAGGAATTCACGCTCCGTCGCCGAGAACTCCGGACGTTCTACAACGCGCCTTGCGGCGCGCGGGACGGTCCGCGACAGCTCGTCACGGATGCGACGGAGCAGCGCCTTCCGGATCCGAAGCGATTCGGCGAGCCCATCCCATTCCTTGGCGGTGATCCAGCCGTACCTGGTTTCCCCCGCGATTCGCATCGCCATCGCGTCGTCGCCGTACGCCTTCACGCAAATCAAGTCATAGAACGGCGCCAGGACGATCCCCGCGTGCGTCACCAGGAACGCGACGTTCTTGGCGTGCGCGTCGGAGTTGCCGATGAGGTAGTTGAGGACGAGCCACCGGAGCAGGCGATCGCGCGACACCGCGGGCTGGCGGGTCTGCTCGAGCGCGATGAAGGCCTCCGCGAACGTCGCCCCGCCTTCGCCCTCGTACTTGTACCCGGGCCACTTGTTCAGCAGCTGGCAGAGGTCGATCTGGTGGATGCGCCGTACGTGCTCGCCCTCCAGGTAGCGGTCGAAGCGCGTGACGACGTAGAGCGATTCGGGAATGTGCAGCAGCGAAGTCTCGGGCACGGGCAAGCCGACTTCCCGTGCGAGCGCCATGCAGAAATGTTCGTTTGCCGGGCAGAACGGATACTGCTCCGGCCGGGCGTTGTCGGGTTTGATGATGTGCGACGAGGCCGCGCCCGCGGGGAGAAGGAACGCGTGGTCGGCCCGGCGCACACCGAGCTTGTGCTGGGCGCCGGCGAGGCTCATCTTCGCCCGTCCGTGGGCCGCGATCAGGGGCACCTGCGGCAGGTCGGCGATCAGCGCTCGCAGCTCGTCGGTCGAGAGCGACTGATAGGAGCCTTCCGGGGGCCCGCCTTCGCCTGGGGGCAGCAGCGTGAGCGCGCCGGCACTCTCCTCGCCGAACCGCGCGAGCAACCCGACAGCGTCCTGCTCCGAGAGCCCCGCGAAGCGGGCGAGCGCCTGCCGGATGCCGCCCTCGGGCAGGAGGTTGTCGAAGAACCACTGCACGGGGCGCTCCTCGGACGAGTCTTCAAAGCGCTCGGCGCGAAGCGGGAAATGCGGCGACAGCGGAAACGGCTCGTCTGCGGCGAGCCAGGGCGGCGCGTATTGGAACCGCCAGACGCCCGTCTCGGTCGAGAGCTCCCCCATCTGGGCGCTCTCGACCCAGACCGCGAGGGCGCTCGTCATGTCTCGGTCAACCGCTTGCGCCCGCGCTTGAGCGAACGGGGCGCGTCCTCCGACAGCGGCCCGGGCGGCACGAGCTCGATGCCGACCCCGAGACCGCGGCAGACCTTGAGTACGCCGTCGAGTCGGGCGGTCGGCTTTCCCTGCTCGAGCTGGTTCAGAAACGGCACGCTCACGCCGCACAGGTGTGCAGCATCGACCTGCCGCAAGCCCGCTGCCACCCTGACGGCACGTATGCATTGGCCGACGTCGCCGGCTGAGTCGATCGGAGTGGTCTTGTGTCGCGGGACCATTAAAGTTCAACCTTCGTTGAACTTTAGATCCTTCTCGCCTACTTCGTCAACAATAATTAATCGATCATTTAATCATAGCGGCTTGGATGAGGCCGCTGCTCAAAAACTAAACGATCTATGAATTGAAAGCGGTACTCCTAGAGGATCTCTCGATCGAAGATCATCCGCGCCCTCCCGTGATCTGCCGCGCAAGCTCCGAGACCATCGTCCGCCAATCGGGCGGCCGGTAGCCGAACTCGCTCCGGAAGCGGGTGGAGTCCAGGCTCCGGTCACAGACGAAATCGTCGTACGGCGCGATCTCGACCGCGAGGCCCAGCCGCTTCTTCACGAGCCCGAGCAGATCGAACTTGGTGATCGGCTCGCTCGACACGTGATAGAGGCCGGCGGCGCCCGGGAAGCGCGTGAGCAGCAGTTCGATGATGCGGGCCATCTCGATCGTCGTGAACCCCGAGAAGATCGCCTTGCGGAAACCGCGGATGCTGCCGGTCTGTGACAGGAACCACTCGAGCAGCGCGGTCTTGCGCGACAACTCCTTGCCGATGAACGACGTCCGGAGCGTGACGCAGTTCGCTGCGTGCACCTCGCCGAGAACCTTGGTGCGCCCGTAGAGATCGTCCGCGTCGGGCGGATCCGTCTCCGTGTAGCTTCCCTTGCGACCGGAGAACACGCAGTCCGTGCTCACGTGGACGAGGCGCGCACCGATCGGCCTGCACAGCAGGGCGAGCCGGTGCGGGAGCAAGGCGTTGATCTCCAGATTCGGGATCGCCTCCTCGGCGTCGGGACGCCGTTTCATGATCCCGGCGGCGTTGATCACCGCCTCCGGCCTGAAGGCCGCGAGCACGGGGCGGAGCGAGTCCGTAGTGTGGAGCTCGATGCCCCCGTAGGCGTTGTCGGCGCGAAAGAGCCCGAACGACTCGTAGCTCTCGAGAGGCCGCCGCAGAGTGACCCGGACATCGTGCCTCGGCGCGAGGTGTGCGAGGAGCTGATGCCCCAGCATTCCGTCTCCGCCGAGGATGAGGATCCTCATCGTCGGCTCTTCCGGTGAGTTTGCTGCATCAGAGTGTCGAGTTGTGCGATGAGTCCGCTTCGTTCGAATTGACGAAATGCGCGATCGATGCTGCCCGACCCGTCAGGCCGGCTTGCGAACCACGAAGTTGATCTCGACCGGCAAGAAGAGGCTCTCCACAAACCGACTCGTCCGTAGGGTTTCGTTAGCACGAAGCACATACGCGAAAATGCGAAGCGCAAACCGCGTCGGAGCGAAATGACCGTACTTCAAGCGGCCGACACTCGGCCAATGTCCGGCGGTGGACCACTCGACGACTTCGGTCCGGAAGATCTTCGTGAAGAGCAGCGTCAAGCTGTGTTCGTCGAAGGCTCGGAGGTGCGCGAAGTTGTATGGATAGTCTCGCGCCGTATACGGAGCGAGGTCCTCCTTGTAAGGGACTCGGACCAGCAGTACCCCGCCAGCCCGTAGCGCGTTCAGGAGCTTCCCCACGCAGAGGTTGAGGTCCAGGACATGCTCCAGGACATCGGTGCAGGTGATGGCGTCGAAGAACCCCGATTGGTACGGCAAGTCCTCGACTCTCGCCAAGCACACATTGATACCCGCCTCGTGTGCGCGCTGAAGGTAGTCTCGGCTGATATCGACGCCGTATCGTTGGAGTGAGGGCGCCCGTGAGAGCAACCTGCCGAGCCCGACCCCGGCGTCCAGGACCCGATCTCGATCCCGCGTGTACTTGCAGAGCAATCGAATCGTCGATTCTTCGATCTCGTTCCAGAGGCGCTCGGTGATGAAGGGGTTCTCTCCCTTGGACGCCAGGGAGGCGAGATGATCGTTGGCGATCTGCGTGTAGTTCTCGAGGTACGCATCGGCCTCCGAGAAAACGGGAATTCCGCTCTCGACATAGAGCGGTTCGAGCGCGTAGGGCGTCGCCGTTTGCATCGTCTGAGGGATCTCGTCAAAGCCGCGCAGGATCCTTCGCCTGGCCGCAGAGCGCGTTGCGGATACCCACCGTCAGCGCTCGGCGCTCGTCCGCGTTAAGCGCCATCCACGTGCACACGAGAACGATGGCCGACGCACCCAGGCTCCAAGCGATTGCTGCCAGCGCACTCACGTCGACTGGCAACGAAAACGCGATCGCGCCGAGCGTGATCAAACTGCTGAAGGCGAGAATCCGTCGCCAGTCGTAGGGGATGCGTACGTACCTCGCCTGGAACAGGTTGAGCCATGCGTAGAGCAACAGGCACAGAACCAGGAACCCAGCCGCTAACCCGATCCCTGCGCCCAACACCCCGAGCTGACCAATCAGCTTCGCCTGCAAGGACACCGCCACGAGCACACCAACCCCCTGAATCAGGGTAACGGCCCAGACCTGCTTGGCATAGTACAGCGGGGGGAGAAGCACCGAAAAGACTCCGACGAGGAAATAGGCCGCCGCGCTGTAGCCCACCGCAACGTATGCGTCCTGGTACGAATCTGCCGCCAAGAGGCCGACTGCCGGACGCGCCCACACAAAGAAGAGCAGCGTCAGGCTCCCGGCCCCGATCACGTAGTAGGTCATCGCCCGACTCAAATGGCTCAGCCCCGATGCCGGATCGCGCGAGAAGGACAGGAAGAACGGCATCCACGCCGTCGTGAAGCCCGAAACGACGAGGCTCATCACCAGGCCGAGGTTGTGGCCTACGATATACACACCCAGTTCCCGCAGACCCCGCAGCTCCTTGAGCAGGAACTGGTTCCCCTGCTGGAGAACGAGCAGGAAGAGAAACGACGGTACGAGTGGGAGGCCGAGCCGGAGCAGATCTCGGGCGGTGCGCATGTCGAAACCGGGCCTGCCGGCTATCCATGCCTCACGCGCACCCACCCCCAGGAGCAGCAGCTGCGACGCGAGCTGCGCCTCAAGGACCCCCTGCACGCCACGGCCTGCCAGCGCGACCAACACGAGCCCGAGCGCCCCTCCAAAGGTGGCCGTTGCGGCGGAAATCCACACATATCGCGAGACCTGGCGGCGGAACTGGACTCCCAGCATCAACGGCTGGCTGACTGCGGATGCGGCTGCCGAGAGCAGCGCGAGGGTCGCGGGGTACCGGTACTCCGGCGACTCGAAGAGTGCGTCGCTGAGCCTCTCGGAGGCAGTGAGTGCGATGACCACGAGCGCGGCCGCCGTGACCAGGGTAACGGCGGCCGCAGTCCAGACGACCCGCGCCCGGGCGGTATCGCCCGAGCGGTCGAAGTAGGCGATTCCAGTCGATGCACCTAGGCCCAGCGTGGCAAGCGGCGTCACAAGCGCCGCGAGGAGAAGAAGCGCCGCGAGCGCCCCGTATTCGCGCGGCGGGATCGCCGCGGTGTAAGCAGGAAGCAGGAGGAGATTCACCACCCTCGAGAGCGCACCGCCAACGGCGTAGGCAGCCGATTCGCGGCCGAGCCGCCGCATCGCCCCCGCTTCGGGTGGGCTGGTCATCGCTATGGCGCTGGTTCGTGACGAGGCTTGGCGCCAGCCCCTGAGAGGGCGGCTTGGACAAAGGAGAGGAGCCAGCCGGTCACGATGTCGCTCGAAAACCTGGCTCGAGCCCGCTGCTGGGCGCGGGCGCCGATGGATCTCCGCCGATCGTCGTCCACGATCAGCGTCTCGAGCATCCGGGCGATCGCCTGGACATCCCCGGGCGGATGCAACAACCCCGTTTCCCCGTCGACCACCGCATCCTGGATCCCGTAGATCCGCGACGCTACTGCGGGTACCCCGGCCGCCGCGGCCTCGATGATCACGTTCCCGAAGCCTTCGCGATGGCTCGGCAGCGCGATGACGTCAGCGGCAGCGATGAACTGCTCCGGCGTATCCGTGAGTCCATGGAAATGCAGGCGGTCGGCGAAGTCGCGGCACTCGAGCTCGATCGCACCCCGCAAGCCGTCCTCGTCGGGCCCGACGAAGACGAGGTGCGCAGTGCGGTGCCGGCCTGCGAACGCCGCGAACGCGCGCGCGAGATCGAGGACCCCCTTGTCTCGCGTGAGTCGCCCGAGGAACAGGACGACCGTGTCGGCGTAGGGCACTCCGAGCCGGGCTCGAACGACCCGACGGACGTCGTCGTCCGCCCGGAACCGGTCCAGGTCGACGCCAGCGAGAGAACCGTTCGCGATGACCTCGGCCTTGCCCGCGCTCACCACTCGCTCGCGGACCAGGAACTCCCGCTCGGATGCGCTGATCACCAGGACGTGCGTCGCCAAGGAGGCGGTGATCTTGTCGAGCAGCCGGAGGAGCGCGCGCGCCGCGCCGTCGCGATTCGCCCAGACCTCGCCCTGAAAAATGTGGCAACGGACGGGGACCTGAGCGAGCCACGCGGCGAGGGCGGTCAATAGCCCGGCTTTGGGCGCGACCGAAATGACCGCATCGAACCGAGCACGCCGGATCACGCGCCACAGCGCCACGAGCGCGACGAGGTCACGCCCGGGCGCAATCTTGCGTTCGATCGGGATCGGCTGCACCTCGACCGTGATGCCTGCGGCCTCAAGAAAGCGCGGATCGTCGGTGTTGACCGCGAGCGTGACTTCATAACGCGACTGCAGCGCCCGCAGATGTCCGCGCAGGAAGAAATCCACGATCAGGGGAGAGGTCGTGACGAGGCAGAGCCGCGTCACGCCGGCTTAGCTCTCAAGCGGTGAGGCGTTGCGGGCCCACAAGTTACCCGTCCACTCGCTGTCCGGCCGGAGAAGCTGCACTTCGAAGCGACTCGCCTCGAGGAACGAGACCAGCTCGTCAGCGCGCCCTTCGTGGTACTCCATGCGAATCGACCCGACCCTCTCCAGCGGCGCCCGCTCTTCGCCCATGAGGATGCCGTACTCGGCGCCCTCGCAGTCGAGCTTTAGCAGGTCGACCGACGCCATACCACCCGCCTCGAGGATCCGCCTGAGACTGGTCGTCTCCACGACCTCGAATTCACCCGGCGAACCGGCATCCGCGATGCGGTTGTACACGCTCGCAGCGACCGGGAAGTTCACCCGATCGCCGGCCCGGCCAGAGACAGCCAGGCGGTAGGTCCGGATCACCTGCTCCAGCCCGTTCTCCCGAACGTTGCGTTGCAGGTACTCGTACGCGGCCGTGTTCGGCTCGAAGGCGTGAACGGCATGTGCGCCGGCGCGCGCGGCGTAGAGGGCGAACACGCCGATGTTGGCGCCCACGTCGAGCACGGTCGAACCGGACGGGATCTCGCCGTAGTCGCGTCGGACGAAGATCACGAACACGGTGATGACGTCGTGCGGATGATCGGAGAGATGAATCCGCAGGCCGTCGCGAAACTCGACGACGCCTTCAGACGGCCGGGTTCGCGCAACGTAGTGCCGCAGGAAACGGATCGGCCGCCGAAAGAGGAGAAAGACCTTGGCGACGTACCAGACGTACAGGTGGATCCTGCCGAGGTTGCGCCAGTAGTCGGCCGATGCGCGCATCATGATCCGCGGATCTCGTCGCGCTCGCAACTCGAGGCCAGCACGCGAACAATGTGTTCGGCGGCGTGGCCGTCGCCGTAGAGCGTGGGTTCGCCGATTCCCCGCCCGCGAGCGCCGAGCGCATCCTCCAGCGCGCGTGCCACCACGTCCGGGCCGGTCGGCGGTGCGAGTCTGTTCGCGCCCGCTTCGATCAGCTCGACCCACTCGGTCTCATGACGCAGCGTGACACACGGCACGCCATAGAAGTACGCCTCCTTTTGCACACCGCCGGAGTCCGTTGCGATGATCGCAGCGTGCCGCTCGAGCTTGACCATGTCGAGGAAGCCGACCGGATCGAGGATCCGGACCCCGGCCGCGATGTTGGACGTCGACGCGCCGGGAACGAGAACAGCGCGCGTCCGCGGGTGCAGGGGTACGACCACGGGAAAGCGGCCGGCAATCCGGCCCAGCCCGTCGAAGATCGCTGCGAGACGGGCGGAATTGTCCGTGTTCTCGGCGCGATGGATGGTCGCCAGCACGTAGCCTCCAGGCACGAGTCCGAGCTGCTCGAGCGCTCCGCTCCTTCGTTCGGCCAGCTCGCCGAACAGCCGTGAAGCGTCGTACATCACGTCGCCGACCTGGTGGACGCCGCGCCCTTCAAGACCTTCCCGCTGGAGGTTGCGGACCGCCGTGTCCGTCGGGGCGAACAGGAGGTCCGCCGCATGGTCCGTGAGGACGCGATTGATCTCCTCCGGCATCGAGCGATTGAACGAGCGGAGGCCCGCCTCGACATGCGCGATCCTGATCCGGAGCTTGGCCGCTGCCAGCGCTCCGGCCAGCGTCGAGTTGGTATCGCCGTAAACGAGCACGACGTCCGGCCGTTCGTCGATCAGCACCGCCTCGAGCGCCTCGAGCATCCGTCCGGTCATCGCTCCGTGCGCCAGCCCCCCGATGCCGAGGTTGTACGCGGGCTCGGGAATCTTCATCTCGCGGAAAAAGACCTCCGACATCACGTCGTCGAAGTGCTGGCCGGTGTGAACGATGATTTCGTCCATCCGCGGCCCGCGATCCTGCCGGTTGTGGGTGGCGATCGCGCGCGATACCGGTGAGGCCTTGATGAACTGTGGCCGTGCGCCGACGACCGTGACGACCTTCATGCCTCACCTGCCGATCAGCCGGAGCAGCGGCCGGATGATCTGACGGGAGCTTACTGGAACGCGACCCCAGAGCCGAAATAGGACTTTTCGGATCGGTGTCCCGAGGAGCAGCCACTGGAACGTGCGCGAGCTCGCTTGATGCAGGAGATAGGCCGGACTTCTCACGAGATCGAGGCGGACAGCGGCCCGCGAGAAGCGCTTGCTGCCCGCCGGCTTCCCGCGACGCTCGAACTCCTGCTCGACCTCGGCATCGAACAGCTCCACGAAGCGCCGGTAGCTGTGCGCCGGGTTACACGCGACCTCCTCGTAGGTGCGATCTACGAGCTCTTGCAGGCGGTCTGGCTGCCGCAACCGCGCGACGACCTCATCGATGTTGCCGAAGTCCTTCCGCAGCGGGATGTAATGGCGTTCCGGCTCGAGGATGCCCGAATACTCGCCCTCGAACAGCACCATCGCGGTTCGGAGGGCCGCGGCTTCGAAGCAGCGTGGCGAGATCTGATTCAGCCGGATGCGGCCTTCGTATGGCCGGAGGAACCGCTGCTGAACTTCCTCGAAGCTCGCCTGCGGGTGCGTGGCGACGTATTCATCGACTGTGCGCTGGAGCGTGCCGTCGAAGTCGAACACGCTCGCTCCGCTCTCCACTCCGAGCATCGCCCTGCAGGACGCGACAAACTCGATCCACGCGATCCCGTAGAGCCGGTCCGCCTCGTGGTAGGAAAGATCGAGCTTCAGGCCGGTGTCCTCCAGTGCCTCCTTGAATCCGTCCGCGATCCGCCACTTCTCGACGCCGAGTTCTCCGAGCCAGTAGGGCGGCTTGCGCGTGCGGTACCCGACGTCGATCGGCCGGTCGGCGATACGGGCGACCTGCATGCGGAGAGCGCGCTCCGGCACGTATCCGGTGAGGTTATTCACCGCTCGCAGGCCGGCGAGCAGGTTGGGAGCGTAGACCTTGCCGATCTCGCCCTCCGGCACGCAGGTGAACAGGAGATCGATCGCCATGAAATTCAAGGCTTCGACGACCCGGTTGATCCCCCGATACTCGTCCTGGATGAACGCGACCTTCAGCCCGCGAAAGTCCCGGACCCGCGCCTTGGCCGCGGGATTGATGTAGTGCTCGCTGAGGTATCCGATCGCGATGGTGTAGTGGATCACCACCACGTCGAATCGATCGAGGTGCAGCGCCGACGGGAGGTCTCTCAGGAAGGAGAGCGTCGTAACCCGGTGACGGGAATACCGGGGGAAGGCGTCGAGGTGATCGGTGACCGTCGACGCATCGGCACCCCGCGCCGGTCGATTGCACAACAGAAGAACGTTGAGAGGTCTGCCCGTGCTCATGGGACGAGAGGCGAAACGCCGGGATCCGTGCCGGCTCTGCTCGTGGTCGCGCACCGCTCCCGATGCGGGCTCATGCCACGTTCAAATGCGTCGCGTGCTTCGCGATCGTCTGTCGTATCAACGCGAGATTAGCGCGCGTCCATTCTACGGTCTTCTCCAAGCCCTGATCGAGGGGCACGACAGCTCGGAACCCGAGCTCGCGTTCGGCCTTTGCCGCGCTGCCGAACCGCTTTCCGGAGGTGTCCCATTGCCGCCTGGGAAGAACCTGGAATCCGGCGGTATTTTCGGTCAGCTCGTTGATCTTGGTTGCGAGCTCGCGGATCGACGTCTCCACGCCGCTGGCGAGGTTGTAGACGTCACCCGCTTCGCCCCGGAGGGCGCAAGCAACAAGGCCGCGGGCTACGTCCTCGACGTAGATGAAGTCGCGAGTCCCGACCCCTTCGTTGTCGAGGGGCAGCGGTTGCCGATCCAGCGCCTTGAAGATGAATGTCGGCGTGACGTTGCGCCATACGGTCGCAGGCGTTCCACGCCACCGGCCGGCGCCGAGGATCTCGCGCGGGCCGTACACGTTCTGGAACCGGGCACGCACCGCCGGAAGCCCGTGCTGCTTGAAGTAATAGGTCGAGTAGAACTCGCCGAAGACCTTCGACATGGAGTAGGGACTGTCCATCCAGAGCGACACGAGGTCGGTCTCCTCGGTCGCTTGCGCCTCCCCGAACGTCTTCTCGGCGACCGAGCATCCGGCCGCGGAATAGACGACCCGCTTGAGGCGCCTGAAGCCCTTGATTCGCTCGTAGAGCTTGAGCGTCGTCAGCGTGTTGTTCTCGTGGTCGGCGAGCGGATCGTGGATCGAGCTCTGGTTGCCGTGGTAAGTGCTGAGATGGATGACGTAGTCGTACTCGTCCGTCAGCGACGCGAGCAGGCAGTCATCGGCGATGGATGCCTCGCTGAACCGCACACGCGGCTCCGCCGGCACGTTTACGCGCTCTGCCGAAAGGAGGTTGTCCACGATATGCACTCGCCCAACGCCCTCGGCCAGGAGCAGTCGGACGAGATTGCTGCCGACGAACCCGGCGCCGCCGGTGACGAGTACTGAGCCGCCGCTGATCGAAGTCTCTGGCATGCAGGTCTTCTCGGGCCGCTACTCAGTCGCGTGCCGGTGGCGGCGCCAAATGGCTGAAGACCGCACCGACACCATACTGGTCGTACCACCGAAGTGTATTGCGCACGGAATCTTCGAACGAGATGCGGGCCTTCCAGCCGAACGCCCGCTCGGTCCCCGACGGGTCGAGGACCACTGCCGGCACGTCATCGGCGCCGGGCGGCACGATCGGCACCGGCTCCGTGAGCTTCGCCCCGACATAGTCGGCGACGACGTCGAAAACCTCCTTGATCGTACGGCCCTCGCCCGTTGATACGTTATAGATGCCCGTCGGCGCACCGTCGTCGAGCACTCGGTCCATCAGCGCGAGGAAGTCGGTCAGATCAAGGAAGTCGCGCACCGTGTCGCTGCAGAAGCACTTCTGGCCGGCCTTGAGTCGCTTGTAGAAACTCGGGATCGGTCCGATCGCGAGCCGCGGTCCGGTCACGTTCGCGAGGCGGAGCGAGACGAACGGGAGCCCCGAAAGCGCGATGTACTGCTCGCCGGCCGTCTTCGATATCCCGTAACTCGTGAAGGGTGCGATCGGATGATCCACGGGAATGGGTACCTGTTTCGGGCGGCCGTAGCAAAGCGCGGTCTGAAAATTCACGAACCGCTTCACCTGCGACCGGCGAGCGGCGTCGACCACATGGATCGTCCCGAGGACGTTGGTCACCGCGTCCTCGCGCCAGTCGTTGGAGTCCTTGTACGCGGCGGCGCTGTGGATGACCCACTGCGGCGAGAACTCCTCGAAACACCGTTCCACGAGCGAGCGGTCGGCGATCGACCCCTCGACGACCTTCACGGTCGGCATCGTCGGAAGCGCCTCGCGGTGACCCGTGGCGAAGTTGTCGATGACCAGGACCTGGTGGCCGGCCGGTACCAGTCGCTCGACCAGGTTGGCGCCCAGACACCCGGCGCCGCCGGTAATCAGTATCCGCACAGGCAGGCAGTCACTTCTTCTCCGCGTGCTTGAGGTGCGTGTAGCCGCCATGCACGCCGAATTTTTGATAGTACTCGACTGCGGCGGCGATCGTGTCGCCGAGACTGGTAAACGCGATCTTGCCGAAATCCTGGAACGTACGCGACGGATCGAGCAGGATCGAGGGCGCGTCGTCGGGGCCGAGCTCGCGCACCTCCGGCGCCGGGTATCCCTTCAGCTCGATCGCGGCGACCACCCCGTCGTAGAGATCCTGGATCGCCACGTCCTTCCCCGACGAGAAGTGGTACGCGCCGCGCCCGGTGCCGTCGGCGGCTTTCAGGACCGTCCGCGCCAGGTCCTTGACGAACACGAAGTCGCGGCGTGCCTTGGTGACGAAGCAGCGTTTGCCCTCGGAGAGGCGCTGAAAGAAGATCGGCAACGGGCCGCTCACGTTGCGCGGGCCGACGACGTTCGCGAGGCGGAACGTCACGTAGTCGAGCCCCGAGATCTCGAGGTAGTCCTCGGCCGCCGTCTTGGAGATGGCGTAGCTGCTGTTGGCGGGGTTCTTCGGGTGGTCGAGCCGGATCGGCTGCTGCAGCGGCTTGATCCCGTAGCAGAGCGCGGTCTGGAAGTAGATGAAGCGGCCGACCTTGTTGCGCTTCGCCGCCTGGATGAGATTCGCGCCGCCGACGCAGTTAGTCAGCGTGTCGCTATGCCAGTCCTCCGGATCCTTGTACGAGGCAGCGGTATGGACCAGGACATCCGGCTTGAAATCGCCAATGAGGCGGTCCACGAGCTCGCGGTCGGCGATCGAGCCGATCACCACGTCGAGCTTCGCGTTGTCGGCGAGGTGCTCGCGCCGGCCGGTGGCGAGGTTGTCGATCCCGAGCACCTCGTCGCCGCGCTCGAGGAGCATCTCGGTGACGTGCGAACCGACCTGCCCGCAGGCACCGGTGACGAAAACTTTCATCCTGGCTCCCAGATGGAGAATGGACCGGCGTTCGTTGCGGACGCCGGCTTGATGCCGGCAGGACCCGGTCGCAGAGGGCGCAAATTATAGCAGGCGGTCCCGGGGCGGGGCGTCATGAATGCCCTTTCAATCGACTGACCAGATCGGGACCCTATGGCAGTCAGTCGCGATACTTTCCAATAACCGAACGCGCAGATAATTCGCCTCGTCCTTGCATCGTGTCTACTCCTCCTTGGGGGCTGCGGCGGATTCCGTGGGGGCGTCGCCAGCGTGCCCTATCTTGGCCACGTCGAAAATCAACCGGTGCCGCGTCCCCGGCGACCCTGGACCCAAGTCAATGGCGGGACCCGGTGGACGGCACTCTCCCCCTCACCACGATTGGCCAGCACTACCGATTCACGTTCACATTCGATGCGCGCGTCCCGTCACCCGGCGCGGTAGTTACGCTGGGGCTTGGGTCGGCGCTAAAGCATCCCGAGCTTCCGACCGTGCCGGTCATCAGGTTCAAGCAAATCCGCTGGTCCGAGGGGTACAGCTAGCGTCCGCCTGGGGAGCTCGAGAACCTCAGGGCAGCCGCAGGCTTCATGCCACGGCCGCCCAGGCTGGAGTGACGGTCGTGGAACTGCTGCTGCCACAGCTCCAGGCTGAGGAAGGCCCAAATATTCCGGCTGAACATGCTCTCCTTCGCCATCATCTTCTCGATGTCGAACCCGGGCATGAGGTAGAACCGCTGCTGCGCCCGGCTGCTCCGGAAGGTGTCGAGAAGGAACTCGCGGGTCTTGCCGCCCTGGCGCATCCACACCTGCAGCGGCACCGGGAAGCCCATCTTGTCTTTGCGCTCGAGGACGGCCTTGGGCAGCTTGTCGGCGAAGGCGTGCCGCAGCAGGCGCTTGAGCTCGCCGTTCTGGAACTTGATGTTCGCCGGAATGGTCGCGACGAGCTCGACCAGGGCGTGATCGAGAAGCGGTACCCGCGACTCGATCCCGTGCGCCATGCTCATGCGGTCCTCGACCTGAAGCAGCGCCGGGAGCAGCGTCTTGAAGTCGAAGTGGGTCATGCTGTCGAAGTACGACTCCTTGCCGACGTTCGCGCCCCAATAGATGGCTCTGAAGTCCTCGAACGAGGGTGTCCCGCGAAAGAGCTTCCAGTCGATCACGTTGCCGAAGGTGTTCGACCGGTTGATGAGCCGGAAGTAGCGTTTATCGCGCTCGTCGAAGATGCCCTCGGCCCAAAACTCCTGGATCAGCGGCTTGTACTGCTGCAGGGTTCGCAGGTTGGGGATGATCGACTCGTAGGTGACGACGAAGCTGCCGCTGTGCATCGTGCCGTCGAGCGCGCCCTTGATGCACTGCTCGAAGTACGCCAGCAGATAACGCGCGTAGCCCCCGAAGATCTCATCGCCGCCCTGGCCGCCGAGCACGACCTTGATGTGGTCCCGAACGGCGCGCGAGACCATGTACTGCGGGAACGATCCCGGGCCCGCGACCGGCTGGTCGAGGTGGTAGATGACCTTGGCGATGTTCTCGACGAAATCGTCTTCCCCGATGTCGGTCTCGTGAAGCAGCATGCCGCGCTCGTCGGCGAGCGCCTTCGCATAGCGCGACTCATCGAAGGCATCTCCGAGCAGGAAGCGGCCGTTGAACCCCTGGAAACGCTGGTGTGGCCGCAGCTCGTGGGCGAGTGCGGCGACGAGACTGGAGTCCACGCCCCCGCTCACGTAGGCGCCCACTTCGACGTCCGCCCTGAGGTGCACATCCACCGAGTCGAGCAGCCGCTCCCGCACCTTCTCGACGAAGTACGTCTCGGTGTGATACCAGTCCAGGTCGAAGTGGACCTCCCAGTATCGGCGCAGGGTGGTGTGCCCGGACAGGTCGACGTAGCCGCAATGCGCCGGCTGGAGCTGCTTGATCCCGGCGAACAGGGTGCGCTCGCCCAGACAGAACTGGAAGCAGAAATAGTCGTGCAGTGCGTCGATGTCGGTGTCGAGCTTCGGGAGGAAGGGCACGAGTGCCTTCATCTCCGACGCGAAATAGAAGTGGTTGCCGGCGGCGTAGTAGTAGAACGGCTTGATGCCGAACCGGTCGCGGGCGATGAAGAGTTTCTGCGCCTTCGCGTCCCAGAGCGCGAACGCGAACATGCCTCGCAGCCGCTCGACACAGGCCTCACCCCAGCGCTCGTAGGCGCGGAGGATGACCTCCGTGTCGGACGTCGTGCGGAAGTTCGCCTCGCCGAGCTCGCGGCGGAGCTCGATGTAGTTGTAGATCTCCCCGTTGTAGGTGATGACGTTGCCGGACTCCGACTTCATCGGCTGCGCGGCCGCGTCCGATAGGTCGATGATGCTAAGGCGGACATGGGTGAGGCCGACGCGGCCGTCGGGGCTCAGCCAGGTTCCCTGCCCGTCTGGGCCGCGGTGGCGCACCAGATCGGCCATGCGAGACAGCAAGAGCGAAAGTCGCGCATGCGCTAGCCCGCTCGCAACGATTGCTCCTGCGATGCCACACATACGCTCAGTTCAATCCTTCACGGTGCGTTGTTATCCATGACTGTCAGAGAGTCCGTTCGAGTGCCTTTCTGACCGGCCGTGCCACGTCTCTCAATCGCTCCTGGGCGTGGTCCGGAAGCGATTGCCAGAGCGTAGCGAGTACACCCAAAACGGCCTGGATGAGAGTAGGCCTGCTGGCGATGTAGAACGTCAATCGACTGTAACGCCTACTCCACCGTGTGGGAGTGACATCGTCGGCTTTGGAGATCCCCTCGCGCACCTTCGGATGTTTTGCATCGTATGCGCGGCTCAAGGCGTCATCCAACTGCTTGACGAATGGCGCGTAGGAATATCGCTCATCCAACGCAACCTCCCGGTATGCGGTCTCCGCGATCTTCTGCAGGCCGTCAACGTCACGGAGCGCGGCAATGACCTCGCCGATATTACTGAAGTCTTTCTTGAGAGGGACGTAATGGCGCCAGGGCTTCAGAATCCCCGAATACTCCCCCTCGAAGAGAACCATGGCTGTACGCAAGGCTGCAGCTTCAAAGCACCGCGGTGAGATCTGGTTGAGGCGAATCCTTCCCTCTTCCCGGGCAAAGAACAGGTCTCGCACTTCGTCGAACGTCGCATTCGGGTGTGCAGCGACATATGCGTCTACATTCCGTTGTATCTCTCCCGTGAAGTCAAAGACACTCGCGCCGCTCTCCACACCTAGCATCGTCTTGCAGGAGGCGATGAACTCGATCCAACGCTCACCGTAGATCCGATCTGCCTCTTGGTAGGAAAGGTCGCACACGAACCCTTGACCCTCGACGGCAGCAAGGAAGCCGGGGACGATGCGCCACTTCTCGACTCCAAGCTCTCCCAGCCAATAGGGGAGTTTGCGAGCGCGATAACCCACATCAATGGGACGTTCTCGTAGCGGCCGAACCTTCCGCTTCGACAGGTCGGCTGGCACATACCCGGTAAGCGTGTTGACTTTGACCAAACCGGGGAGCTCGCTTGATGGGTATACCTTCTCCATTTCGGCCCCTGGAATACAGGTGAAGAGCACGTCGATACCGAGCTCCCTGATCACTTGCTTCATCGCGTTCACCTGCCGATACTCATCTTGGATGAGCAGAATTTTGACCCCGCCGAATTCCGCGACTCGGCGTCTCGCTGCTTGAGTCAAGTAGACATCGTCGAGCAGGTAGAGAGAGTAATGCAGGATTAGCGCGTCAAATCTGTCGAGCTTGAGGCGTCTTGGCAACACGCCACCAAACGGGTGCACTCGACGGACGACCCACACACGGTGCCGGGACAGTTCCTCGATCGCGCGGATGTGGTCGGAGATCGTGACTGCGTTGGATCGCGGATCGCACGCCAGAAGCAGCACCTCCGGAGCGTCGGCTCCTCCACCACTACCCGTGCGGGCTTCGTCCCCGACTCGCCGGGTTTGCATCAGGGTTTGAGGCCGCGTGCCTGGCACATCGGGCCACCTTCTCCGCCGAAAGCCGCCACGAGACGCTGAGCCTCACTCACGGAAGCGGATCCGCTAAGCGGAGCGCTGGACGTCGGACCCCCCAAGCACAAAGAAGTCTCATCCTTCAAGCGAATGAAGCTGCATCTGTCAGAGCCGATTTTGCGCCGCGGTTTCGGACAGCGCCGCCTGCACTTAACGCCGTGCATGTCGATAGAAGTGATCAGCTGCGCGCGCCGCCTTGAGAATGCTGTCGTACGGCGCGCGGATGGGAAATTTCAGTCCAAAGATCCTGTTGAACGATTGCTTCAGCAGGAAACTCTGGCGCGCGCCAAGTACTCGGGATGCGAGGTGCTTCGCGAGCCGGAGAAGATCCGGGGAATCTTCTGCGATAGGCGCGGTTTCGGCGGAGGAAGGGGGCGGCGGATTCGGCGGTGGGTGACGCCTTCGAAAGTCATCCAGAATGCCAAGTTGATTGGCTCGCTCCGCCTCACCCGTCCATGACACCATCGCCAGGTCCTCCGTCGCTCGAAGGGCCAGATTTCTCATGTCTAACGCGATATCCGCCAGCTCCGGAAGGAGCCTGTCTCTCATCTGTACGTAGTCGAGAGCGACGCAGTTATGGAGCGAGCTATAGAGCCCCTCTACGGGCATGCGGTGTAACAAGGAGAGGGAGGGATCGATCTGCGACAGAAAAGCCTTCAAACTTGCAGGGTTCGTGGAAGCGTTGTAACCAGTGGATAGCGTCACGTTGAACGAAATCAACAACGGCTCGCCCACATCCACGGCGCTCGGCGTCAGGGCCAACGCGGCAATCAGGGAGGTGTAGTCAGGCGAAACCGGGTAGAAGAGTCGCCCAACTCGCGCCTTGATCCGGGCGATGAGCTCGCGATGATAGGCTCCGAAACAGATCTTGCCGCGGTAGTATCGGATACCCTCCTGACCCCTCCTGACCCCCATGTTGAACCGCGCCTCCAGCTCCTTTCTCGTGTCGAAGTAGACGGGTGCACAGGGTCTGAACGTGGGTCCATACTCGCCGCGCTCGTACCGGCTCCGGGAAACTGGGTCGTAGCCCTCGTTCCACCAAGACACGACTTCCGCTGGCATGCCGCTCAGTACGCGATGCATCGTGTGCAACGCCGAGGGGCGCAGCACGGTCTTGTCTATCAGAACGGCGACGTAGGTCCCGCGCGCCTGCTCTGCCGCGAATTCCCAGTTGTCATGCATCGCCAGCGGACTCGGGGGCGTGACATACGTGAACCGGTGATCTGCGATCTCGTTGAACACCCCTCTCGCGGATGTCTTCTCGAAGTTGTCGCTGACAATGACCTCAAAGTCCCGGAACTCCTGATCGACCAGACTCCGCAGGCAGTAGCGAAGCAGCTCGGGCCGATCGCGCGTCGGCACTACGATCGAAACAAAGGGTTGAGCCATCGATGTGCGAAGCGCCTTACGGTTAGGTGTCTGTCCAGAGCCTCATCCGCGGAGAACACCCTTGAGATGCTCGCATACGAGGTGAACAGACGCCCTGACGAGGTTCAGCCCAGACGGAAGGTTCACTCCGTGTGGACTTAACTCGTAGCTGACCCGATTCCGATCTTTGGCGACTACGGCCTGCGGCGTCTGCTTGTACGCGGGCAGGCTGCTCAAAGGATGGAAAAACGGTCGGCAGTCAACGCCCCTAGCTCGAAGCGCTCGGATTATTCTCTCCTTGCCGCCATACCGCGGGTCTAGCACGACAGTCACCATCCAGTAGGTGTTGAGAGTGTCGGACGACTGGTAATTCAGCTGTACCCCCCCAACATCTTTCAACTCTTCTTCGTACCAAGAGAAAATCTCACGCTTGCGCGAGACAAGCTGGTCGATCCGCTCTAGCTGCGCGAGTCCGAGCGCCGCCTGAAGATCGGACATCTTGTACTTGAACGCTACCTCACCGTTCAGAAACATGGTGTCGCCAGGGCGACGCCCATGGTCCCGGAGAACTTGGACGCGCTCATAGATGGCAGAGTCGTCCGTTACGAGCATTCCCCCCTCCCCGGTGGTCAGGGTCTTCGAGCCGTGGAAACTAAACGCGCCTGTGCGACCAAAGCTTCCGGCAAGCTTCCCTTTGTACCTTGACCCAATGGCCTCGGCCGCGTCCTCTATCACCGCCACGCTGTGCTTGCGCGCGACCGCACAGATGGCCTCCATGTCAGGCATGTTTCCATACAGATCGACCGGGATCACCGCCTTCGTGCGGTCGGTTATGCATGCTTCAAAAGAGTCAGCCGCAAGACACCAGGTTCGTGAGTCAATATCAGCAAAGATAGGAGTCGCGCCGACGTACGAGATCGGCGCCGAACTCGCAATCCACGTCACATCGGGGACGATTACCTCGTCGCCAGGACCTACGCCGAGGGCGAGAAGCGAGAGATGCAAAGCGGAAGTGCAGGACGGCAGCGAGATCGCATGCCTGGCGCCAAGATAATCGGCAAACGCCTTCTCGAATCGCTGGGTGAAGACATGCGCGTTTGAGTACCACGCGCTGGTCGCTGCCTCGGTAACGTATGCAATCTCTTTGTCAGTTATCCAGGGGCCAGCAATAGGGATCCGCTCCACACTCAGTCCTTTACGCACTTTAGGTACCCATCCGGTGCAACACAGCTAGGGCGCGCGAGAAGGGAAGGCTCATAGCGAAGCGCGGGCCCGGGTAGGCAGTCAAGGCCCGCTCGAACCGCTCGTGATACGCTGTGGCTGCCTCGCACGAAATCCGCGTAATCGATCTCTTTGTCCGTCATCCAAGGCCCCACGACGGGGATACGCTTCATCACTACTCCTTGACGCAGCGAAGATAGCCTTCAGGAGCAACGGTGATCAGCAACTTGGCCTCGATGTCCCGCGCCACCTCGAAGCGGTTCGTCGTCTTCAGGAACTCGCGTACAGCGGTCTTAGGGTTATTGCCTTTGTCCCAAGGCCGGTCAGGGAAGGAGCCGGCGGGCATGTCCTCGATGATGGTATCGAAGACCACGAGATAGCTTCCCTTGGTCACGAGAGGGGAGTAGAGCTGCAGTTCTCTGAAGACGTGATCGTGAGTGTGGTTCGAGTCGAGCACGACGAGCACCCGCTGCTTTCTTTGGGCAGCTTTGCGAACCTCGCACACGACGGCTTCGTCGAGGGCAGAACCCTCGATCATGCGGATGCGCTTGAACATGCTGTGGGACTTGAGCGCGTCTCGGTTGTGGGGACGAATCTCGATGTCCACTCCGAGGACCATCCCTTCTCCCCCGATGAGCTCGAGCAGCGACGCGTAGAAGATCAAGGAGCCTCCGCGGGCGATCCCGGTCTCCACGATGAGATCGGGCTTCACCTCCCAAACGATCTCTTGCATGGCGACGATGTCCTGCGGGAACTGGATGACGGGCCTCCCCATCCACGTGAAGTGATGGGAATACTGGTAACGGGCCGCCCGCGTGATCCACTCCACGGAGAGCACCCGTAGGTCGGCGTCACGCGCGAGCCTCTCGATGTTCTCCCGCTTTTCCAATTCGAAGCTGTCCATCATCGCCACTCAGCCCCGCGTACTGGGCTTCTTGCGCATCACGGCCATGCGGATTGGGCTGAATTGCCCCACCCAGGGGAGGTTCACCGCGAGTTGGTGGATCTCGTGACCATAGTCGGGCAACTCGCCTCTCATCTGGCACATCTTCGAATAGACAATGCGGGTTGCCAAGTAATAGGAACTGGCGAAGTCCTTCAGGGTGAGCTGGTCGAACAACTTCTCCACTGCACCTCTGAACTCCTCCTCTTTGAAGTACAGGTTGTGCCAGCGGATGGGGATCTCTGGAAGGCCTACGGATCGGCGGGCCGCGTTCATGTTCTCATGACCTTCCACAAAATTCTCCACGGCCACATAGTGGCCCCCTGGTTTGAGATGGTCCGCGATCTCGGTGAGCGCCTGGCACTGCTGCTCGAAGGACTTAAGGTTGATGAGGCACCGATCGGTGAGAATGATCGCGTGCTGCGTCAGACCGCAGGCCGCGTTAAGGTCAGTGACGTCGCCCAGTTCAAAGCGGAGGCGCCCCCGAAGGTCGGGCCGCGCCGCCAGTCGCTCGCGGGCAACAGAGATCATCTGTTGGCTGAAGTCGAGGCCAACGATCTGCAGCTCTGGGAGGGCCTCGGCTACCTTGGCGGTGGAGTAGCCGTCGCCACAGCCGACGTCGATCGCGCTCTGGCCCGGGGCCACACCGATCTTCCGAAGCGTCGCCACGATCGTGGCGATCTCGAGTTCCCGCATGTAGACGTCGTCGGTCGTGGCTGTGAGCTCACCGCGGGATCGGGTCGCGCGTTCTTCCCAGTATTCCTTGATCGCGTCACTCATGACAGCCTACTGAGGTCCGGAGTAGCGGAGTGTTGGGAGCAGAGCAGAGCGGGCGACAGCGGGTGTTCCTTCCGAGACGACGCACGAAGTCGTTCCGGCGAAGCGGATCGATTCTACAACCGAAAACTCCGTATCCAATCCTCAATCTCTTCCAACTCTTCTGTTCGGTCCAATGACCATTGGCATTTGGCCTTCAGCAGCCCCGCACATCTGCAGGCCCTTGAGCAACGCGGTCACGAGCGACGCTCTTGCTATTCGTGGGTTCAGGACGCGAATCGGTGCGTTCAGACTCCCATCACCGAAGATTCGCGTCCGCGGGCGAGATGTTTCTTGTCTCGGCAAATGGCCACTCGATCCCGAACGCGGGATCGTCCCACCGCAGTCCCCTTGCACTCTCGGGATGATGTAACTCCGACATCTGATAGAACACCTCTGCGTCGTCGGTGAGCGTCTGAAAACCGTGCGCAACGCCCTCGGGGCAATAGACCATCCGTCGGTTTGCCACACTGAGCTCGACGGCGAACCACTTGCGGTAACCCGCAGAGGCAGGCCGGAGGTCGACGAGCACGTCGTAGATCGCTCCCATTGTGCAACGGACGAGCTTCGCCTCCTCGTGGGGCTTTACCTGGTAGTGCATGCCGCGCAGCGTTCCGCGGCGCTTATTGAACGAGACGCTGCACTGGACCAAACGCGGGTTGAGTCCGTGCGCTGCGAACTCCGTGGCGCACCAACTGCGAGCGAAGAAGCCACGCTCATCCACGATCGGCTCGAGCTCTATCACGAAAGCGCCGGGGATCGGCGTCGGTACGAATCTCACGCGACGATCTCCACACGCGGGATCGGCACCACGAACCGGCCATCCCATTCGCGGATGAACGCGAGTTGCTCCACGATCTCGTCCCTGAGGTTCCAGGGCAGGATGAGCACGAAATCGGGCCTCTCCGCTCGGATCCGCTCGGGAGCCGAGATAGGGATATGGGTCCCTGGCAGGAACAGCCCCTGCTTGTGCGGGCTGCGATCCACTGTGAACTCAAGAAAGTCACCGCGAACGCCGCAATAGTTGAGCAGGGTGTTGCCCTTCGCTGGGGCGCCGTAGCCGCAGATCCGCTTGCTCTCGCGCTTGGCCCGGATCAAGAAATCGAGGAGCGCTCGCTTTACCTCGCGCACGGCCTCGCCGAAGCGCGCGTAGGTGGCGAGATCAAGCAGGCCCTCGGCCTTCTCGCGCCCGAGCAACGCCCCGACCTGGCCGGTGTCGGCGTGCGGGCCCGTCTCGGCGTGCTGGGCGTAAATCCGCAGCGACCCCCCGTGCGTCGGCAGCTCCTCGACGTCGAAGAGCCGCAAGCCATGATGGCGGAAGACCTTGTCGACGGTCGCGAGCGAGAAGTAAGAAAAGTGCTCGTGGTAGATGGTGTCGAATTGGCACTCATCGACGAGCCGCGCGAGGTGCGGAAACTCCATCGTGATTACGCCAGTGGGCTTGAGCGCTAGCTTGAGGCCGGCGACGAAGTCGTTCAGATCCGGCACGTGTGCGAGCACGTTGTTCCCGAGGAGAAGATCAGCTTGTGTGCCCTGCCCCGCCAGCTCGCGCGCGAGTGCGGCGCCGAAGAAGCGCACCAGAGTGGGGATCCCGGCCGCCTCTGCCGCCCGGGCGACATTTGCCGCCGGCTCGATGCCAAGCACAGGGACCGTGCGCTCCTTGAAGTAGCGCAGGAGGTACCCATCGTTGCTCGCGATCTCGATGACCTGGCTCTGCGGGCCGAGGCCCAAGCGTGGCACCACGCGCTCGACGTAGTCGCGGGCGTGCTTGAGCCAGGTGTCGGAGAAGGACGAGAAATAGGCGTATTCGCTGAAGATGTGCTCCGGACTCTCGAATTCGGGCAGCTGCACGAGAAAGCAGCGCCCGCACACGCGCGCGTGCAGGGGATAGTAGGGTTCCACGCAGTCAAGCTGGTCGGCCCGCAGAAACGCGTTCGAGAGCGGCGACATCCCGAGGTCGCAGAAGCTATACGTGAGCTCGGCCGCGCAGAACCGGCAGCGATGCGTCACGCGCCGCCCCCCGCTTGGTGCTGGGCAATTTGGTCCTCGCTGAGCTTCCGCATGTCGTCGCCCCGCAGCGCCGCGCGGTACCACGCCACCGTCCATTCCACTGCAGTGTCCAGCGACATCCGCGGGTGCCACCCCAGGCGCGTCCGGGCCTTGGCGCAGTCGAGCCTGAGCAGATGCGCTTCGTGCGGGTGCGGGGTCCGATCCTGCTCCCAGCGCGCCCCCTGGCCCCAGAGGCGCGCCACCCGGTCTGCGATGTCGGCGACTTCCGCCACATCCGCGTCGCCCGGACCCAGGTTCCAACTCTCGGCGAACTCGCTGGGCCGCTCCCAAAGGCGCTCGGCGAGCATGAGATAGCCGGCCAGCGGCTCGAGTACGTGCTGCCAGGGCCGAACCGCCATCGGGTTGCGGATCGCAGCGGGTCGGCCACAGGAGTACGCCCGCACCATGTCCGGAATCAGCCGGTCGACAGCCCAGTCCCCTCCACCGATCACGTTGCCCGCGCGAGCGGTCGCTACGGCAGGGGCGTCCGCCCCACCGAAAAAGGAGCGCCGGTATGCCGCTGCGACCAACTCGGCAGATCCTTTGCTTGCCGAGTACGGGTCACGGCCCCCCATGGCCTCGTGCTCACGGTAGCCCCAGATCCACTCCCGGTTCTCGTAGCACTTGTCGCTTGTCACGACGATCACCGCGCGCACGCCGGGTGTGCGCCGCGTCGCCTCGAGAACGTTCACCGTGCCCATGATGTTCGTGCCGAACGTCTCGACAGGGTCCCGGTACGACGCCTGGACGAGCGCCTGCGCTGCCATGTGGATGATGATCTCGGGGCGATGCGCAGCGAAGGCGTTGCACAGCCCGGGGAGGTCGCGCACGTCTCCAATCACCGACGTCATGCCTTCTCCGATTCGCGCGAGTTCGAAGAGGCTAGGTTTGGTGGGGGCGGCCAGCGCGTATCCGGCGAGCGATGCCCCGAGACGCTGCAGCCAGACGCAGAGCCAGCCTCCCTTGAAGCCGGTGTGACCCGTGACAAGGACGCGCTTGCCCTCCCAGAAGCGGGCGTCGATCACCATTTCTTCCAGGGCGCACGGTCCCGCGCCCAAAGATCTTCGAGGAGGTTCCTGTCCCGCACGGTATCCATGGCGTGCCAGAACCCCCGATGCTTGAACGCGGAGAGCAGGCCTTCAGCGGCGAGGCGCTGCAGCGGCGCCCACTCCCAAGAGGTGCTATCTCCGTCGATGTAATCGATTACCTTCGGCGAAAGCACGAAGAACCCGCCGTTGATCCACCCGCCGTCCCCTTCGGGCTTCTCGACGAAGCTGGTCACGCGATCACCGTCGGTATGCAGCGCGCCATAGCGGCCTGGCGGCTGCACCGCCGTGAGTGTCGCGAGGACACCAGCGTGTCGGTGATGCTCAATGAGGCGGGCGATGTCAATGTCGCTAACGCCATCGCCGTAGGTCATGCAGAAGTCCTCCACACCGAGGTAGCGGGCTACCCGCTTGAGCCGCCCGCCCGTCATCGTCTGCTCGCCTGTATCCACCAACGTCACGCGCCAGGGCTCCGCGCTCGCCTGGTGCACCTCCATCCGGTTCTCCGCCATGTCGAAGGTGACGTCGGACATGTGCAGGAAGTAGTTGGCGAAGTACTCCTTCACCATGTAGCCGCGATAGCCCAGGCAGATGACAAAGTCGTTAAGCCCATGGGCCGAGTAGATTTTCATGATGTGCCAGAGGATCGGTCGCCCGCCTATCTCGATCATCGGCTTGGGCCGCAGATGCGACTCCTCGCTGATGCGGGTCCCGAGTCCGCCCGCCAAGATGACTGTCTTCATTGCTGTGTCCAATGAGAATTGAACAGAGCGCGTTACGCGACCCGCCACTGGAGTACCGGCCGCACTACCCCGGGGATCGCGCCGCCCCAGGAGTGTCGGCCCTCCGAGCCGTCCAGAGGGTCGCGAATATTGAAGGAAATCGCGCCTCTCTCGAAGAAGTGTGTCGTAAGGCGATTCTCGGCAATGGTATTGAGGGCAAGGCTGACGGAATAGGCTCCCTCATTGAGGAAGTGAGCGGGGACCAGGCATTCAGCAGTGTATTCGCCCGCTGCCAGCTCTAGAGACTTGGATGGCGCCGAAGAGAAAGCACAGACCCCATCTGCGGTGAAGAACTGAAAGTTTGGCACCACGTCCAGTGTCCGGTCTGTAGCAAGACGGAATCGCATGGCAACCTTGAACTCATCCTCGATAGAGATCTCCTCCGGGCTTCGGTCTTGAATGCTCGCGACGAACCCGGCTTTTAGCTGAGCTACCCCATCTCCGACAGGTGGCCTCATCTGAGAGAAGTCACGAGCCACCCCTCCGGTGATCTGGTTCATGGCGTAGTACTGGAGGACCACGGAGGATGTCGGCCCGTCACTAACTATTTCGCCTCGATCGACAAGGATGCACCGCGTACAAAGGGAGGTGATCGTGGCCATGTTGTGACTCACGAAAAGGATCGTCCGGCCTGCCTTGCCGGCTTCTTCCATCCTGCCCAGGCACTTCCTCTGGAACCTCACGTCTCCGACCGCGAGCACTTCGTCGACGATGAGGATATCCGGCTCCAGGTGTGCCGCGACCGCGAACGCGAGTCTGGCGTGCATCCCGCTCGAGAAATGCTTTACCGGAGTATCAATAAACTGCTCGACTTCGGCGAACGCGACGATCTCATCGAAGCGCCGCTGGATCTCTGATCTCCTCATGCCGAGGATCGCACCGTTCAAGAACACGTTCTCGCGTCCGGTCAGCTCCGGATGGAATCCGGTGCCGACCTCGAGCAGACTTCCAACTCTGCCCCGGATGACGGCGCGCCCCGTGGTCGGTTCGGTGATCCTGGAAAGAATCTTGAGCAGTGTTGATTTCCCCGCCCCGTTGCGACCAATGATTCCCAGACGTTCGCCCGCCGCGAGTTCAAACGTTACGCCTTTCAGGGCCCAGAACTCTTCACGATAGCTTCCTCGGTCAGGCTGTTCCCGAGTAGCGCTGAGCCGCGCGATACGGCGCAGCTTGTCCGCCACGACGTCCCTGAGCGTTAGATAGCCTGGCGCTGTCCGGTGAAAGACCTGATACCGCTTTCCCAAGTCTTGGGCAACGATCACTGGAGGCATGCGTTAGATCGTGTCGACGAGATACCTCTCCGTCCTGCGAAAGAAAGCCACGGCCGAGACCACAGCAGTCAGTGCGACGGCACTGGACATCAGGTAACTCATCCAGGGAAATCCTTCCTGTCCGGGGAGCAGGGCCCATCGAAACCCGTCGATGATCCCTACCATTGGATTCACCGAGAACAAGACCCGCCACGATTCGGGGACCACCGCGCTACTGTAACCAACAGGGGAGATATAAAGCCCAAGCTGGGTCAGGAACGGGACAACGTGTCGAACATCTCGGTACTTCACGTTCAGCGCCGCGATCCAGAGGCCCGCTCCTACCGTGAGGGCGAGCAGCTGAATGATGACGATAGGGAGGGCGAGAATTCGCCAGTCGGGTGCTATGCCTTGGGCTCCAAGCATGGCCAATAGCAGGATCCCGCCGATTGAGAAGTCGAGAAGGCTGACGACCACCGAGCTCAGCGGCACGATGAGTCTCGGGAAGTAGATCTTCGAGATGACACTCCGGCTGCTTATCAAGCTCTCGCCAGCAGCGGGGAAGGCATTGGCGAAGAGTAGCCAAGGCAGAAGCCCGGTGAAGACAAGCGCAGAATACGGAACCCCGCCGGATGGCAAGTTGGCCAATCTGCCGAAAATCAAGGTGAACACGACCATCGTCAGCAGAGGCCGAATGACTGCCCAGCCAATTCCGATGAACGTCTGCTTGTAATGAACGAGGATGTCTCGCCAAGCGAGGAAGGCGAAGAGCTCGCGGTACGACCAGATGTCTCTGAAGTAGTGAAGCCCCGTCTTCCCGGCCTCGATCACCAGCGCTTCGTCCCGACTATTCCTCAAGGGAGACTCCAGTCAATGTCTGTGTCTCTGAAGCGCGAATGCATCGAGATGCCCCGGCGACACACCTCGAAGGCCGAGCGCGGTGCTCGTAGCGATGCAGGAGCCAAAACCTGATCAGGCCGCTGCACGAGGGTGGACTGCGCGCGCCAGCGCTTCCGTGACCTGGTCTTGAGTTGCCTTGTCCAGGTCCGCATGCATCGGCAGACTCAAGACCTCGCGCGCGAGCCGCTCTGAGACTGGGTATGCCTCGCCCGTGTGCGCCGCGGCGTAGGCGGGCTGCTGGTGGAGCCCGAGTGGGTAATGGACCGCGGTCGGGACCTCGGCTTCTTTCAGCCGCGCTTGAACTGCGTCCCGGCCCGGCACACAAACCGTGTACTGCGCGTGGACGCTCGTTCGGTCCGGCTTCATGGGCAGCACGCGAAGCGCGGGTTCGAGCTTGCCCAAGAGTTGCGCGTAGCGCTGACCAATCTCGCGCCGCCGCTCGACCTCCCACTCGAACCGCTCGAGCTTCGCGAGCACAACCGCGCATTGGATCGAGTCCATCCGTCCGCCGACGCCGATCCGGGTATGGTTGTAACGGCCCGACTGGCCGTGGACCCGGATCTCGCGCATCGCCTTGGCGAGCGCGCCGTCGTTCACGAAGATCGCGCCGCCGTCGCCATAGCACCCGAGCGGCTTCGAGGGGAAAAAGCTCGTGCAGCCGATTGCTGAGAGGTTGCAGCTTTTTCGCCCTTTATACGTCGCGCCGAAGCTTTGCGCAGCGTCCTCAATCACCGGAAGGCCGTGCTTGGCGGCGACGGCGTTGATCTCGTCCATATCGGCTGGCTGGCCATACAGGGCCACGGGCATGATCGCGCGCGTCCGCGGCGTGATCGCCGCCTCGATCCGGGCCGGATCGATGTTGCAGGTGTCCGGTTGCACGTCGACGAATACCGGTCTTGCGCCCAGCAACACGATCATCTCCGCGGTCGCGACGAAGGTGAACGGAGTCGTGATGACCTCGTCGCCGGGCTTCACGTCGAGGGCCATCAGCGCGATTAAGAGTGCCTCGGTACCGCTCGCCACCGTGATGCAATGCTTGGCGCCCGTGTACGACGCCAGCTTCGTCTCGAGCTCCTCGAGCTCGGGGCCTAGGATGTACTGCCCGTGATCGAGCACGGTCTGGATGCGCCCGTTGATGGACTCACGCAGCGCCCGGTACTGGGTCTTCAGATCGATGAATTCCATACGCTAGCTCACAAGTTCGCAACGGCCGCCGACGAGGCGGTATCGGTCGCCGGTATGGGGGCAGGTGGCTTGCGCTTGACCTGCGGGCGGCAGGTCTAGCCGCTCGCCGTACCGGCTCATCCAGCCCGCCTGGCGCGCCGGCACACCAAGCATCAGCGCAAAGTCGGGCACGTCTCGGTTCACGACCGCGCCGGCGCCCACAAACGCGTACTCCCCGATCGTCGCGCCACAGACGATCGTGCAGTTCGCGCCGAGCGTCGCGCCGCGACGGACCAACGTCGGGCGGAATTGGTCCTTCCGCGGGATCGCCGAGCGCGGGTTGTTGACGTTGGTGAACACCATGCTCGGACCGCAGAAGACGTCGTCCTCGAGCGTCACGGCGTCGTAGACCGAGACGTTGTTCTGGATCTTGACGTTGTTACCGATCACGACCTGGTTGCCGATGAAGACGTTCTGGCCGAGCGAGCAACGTTCGCCGATGCGCGCGCCGCTGCAGACGTGCGTCCAGTGCCAGATGCGGGTCCCCTCGCCGATCTGCGCGCCCTCGTCGATGATCGCGGTCGGATGCGCCGTGTATCCCATTCAGAGTAGATCCTGAAACTCTTCCACGGTGAGTCCCGCCTGACGGATGATCGCGCGTAGCGTCCCCTTAGCGATCTCCCGGTGATCCGGCACGGTGATCCGCCGATGGGGCGCAGCGTCCTGACGCAGAACGATGTGGCTTCCCTTCTGTCGATCCACGCGAAACCCAGCCTTCGAAAGTGCAGCAACGACTTCCCGTCCCGAGAGTCTCGGCAGGACGCTCACACATCCACCTCGACCACCTCTTCGTCGATCGACGGTGGTACGGGGTCCCCATGAGCCTTTAGGCTCTCGAGATACGCTTCGATCGCCTCCTGAATGTTTGCAACTGCCTCGCTGCGCGTGCGTCCCTGAGACACGCATCCAGGGAGCGCAGGAGCTTCGGCCACGAACACTCCGTCTTCGTCCTGGGTGATCAGAACCCGATATCTCATACGCAGCCCCGTTTCGAGAAGTTCAATAGTCCAGCGGCAACGCCACCCGCCGCCCGTCCCGCGCCGAGAGGTAGGTTGCGATCAAGACCTCGAGCGTCTTGAGGCCTTCCCGCCCGTCCGTCTCGGGCCCGGTCTCGCCGCGCAGTACCTGGATTACATTGTCGTAATAGAGCGGATGGCCAAAACCGTAGACGGAGGGGGTCTTGTAGCTCGCGTTCTTCACCTTCTCGTCGTCAGGATGCGGCTCGGCGAATTCCCAATGCTGGATCTCGTTCACCGCCACGCCGCCGACGCGCGCCGTTCCTTTCTCGCCGAGGATGGTGATCGAGCCTTCGATGTTCTTCGGATAGGCGAGCATCGTGACGCTCACGGTCCCGAGCGTTCCCGAGCGCCAGCGCACGGACATCACGCCGGTGTCCTCGACCTCGATATCCCGGGCCAGCGTGGCCGTGTAGGCCTGGACGCTCTCGATCGGTCCGATCATCCAGTCGAGGAGATCGATATAGTGGCTCGCCTGGTTCATGAGGGCGCCGCCGTCGAACTCCCAGGTGCCGCGCCACGCCGCGCCGTCGTAGTAGGACTGCGGGCGGGTCCAGAACACGTTGATCGACACCATGTAGATCCGGCCGAACCGACCGTGGTCGACGGCGCGCTTGAGAAGCTGAAGCGTCGTGTTGTGCCGATTCTGCTTCACGACGAAGAGTCGCACGCCCGCGGAATCACAGACCGCAACCATGCGCTTGCCGTCCTGCCAGCGCGTAGCCATCGGCTTTTCGGTCATCACGTGCCGACGGGACTGCGCGATGGCGACGGTCTGCTCCGCGTGCAGCCCGCTCGGCGTCGCCAGCACGACGATGTCGGCGTTCGACCCGGCGAGCAGCTTGTCGAGATGGGTGTAACCCTTGGCGCCGGTCTTCGCGACCGCGGCGTCGAGCGCTTTCTGATCGACGTCGCACACCGCCACCAGCTGCGCCCGGTCGGCATGCTTCTCGATCGCGGCGAGGTGGTTCGCCGAGATGCGGCCGCAGCCCGCGAGCGCGAAGCGGATCTTGCGGTCGAGGATGGGCGGCGGGTAGCTCAGCATGCGTCTAGGCCTTGACGACGTTGGGGGCCGGCTCGAGATACCGGTCGGCCGCGGGCGACTCGATCATCTGAGCTCGCTCTCGCCGCCGATGGTGCGAGCCTCCTCTCGGGCGGCCTCGCGGCGCAGGGTTTCGATCTCGCTGCGCAACGCTTCGTACTCGGCCACCTTCTGCCGGAAGAAGCGCACCGTCACGCGCGCCTTCTCCTGGAAACCGTGCGGAGTGAGGTAGTACATGTAGGCTCGCTTGTTCTTGTTGTTCTTGAAGTTCCGCGCCTTGACGAGCCCTTTTTCCATGAGCGCGTTCAGGCAGTAGTTGACCTTCCCAAGGCTTATGCCGAGGGCACGCGCAAGCTCCCGCTGGCTGATCTGGGGATTGGCTTCCAGCAGCTGGAGCAGCTTGTAGCGGTACTCGTCGGTGAGCATCAGTCGCGTACGGCTCAGCCCTGGGCAGGCTCGGCCCGAGGCAATCGTTCAAGCGCTGAACAAACGCGGCGGATTAGACGCCTTTTTCGGCTCTCGTGCAAGGCCCAGCAACGCTTGTCCGGTCGGCGAGGTCGATTGTCCGGCGATCCAGCGCTTCTGACGTTACAACGCGTTATAATGCGCGGGTGCTCATGAAACTGGCCGTTCGCCGCATCGGGAACTCGCTCGGCGTGATCGTGCCGAGAAGGGTGCTGAACGATTGGGGAATCGGAGAGGGTGATTTCCTGCAGTTGACAGCGAGCGGCATCGCACCTCGCCGCCGGCGCCAGTCCGGCCACGCGAAGCTCGATGATCTCAAGCGAGCCATCTCAGCCGAGATCCTCTCGCGCTTCCGGCCCGAGGAGATTCGAGCCAGATCGCTCGAGAATCTCGGGCGCTGGAAGGCGTCGGAAGTCTGGTGCAGCGCCTACGAGGAATGGCTGGAGATCCTCAGCAGCGGCGACGACGCTCGCCTCTATGCTGCGATGGTCGGAAAGACGGACGAAGCCAACCGGCTGCGCCAGTCGATGCCCTACGTGGGTATGCTCTCGAAGGACGTCCTCGAGGATCTGCGTGAAAAAGCAGCAGCTTGACCACGTACTGCGGGCGGCGGGGGCGATCACCGGGGCCGAGCAATTCATCATCATCGGCAGCCAAGCGCTGCACGGGAAGTACCCCGATCTTCCGGATGCGATCGTGCGCTCGATCGAGGTCGACCTGATCGCGAAAGACGAGCAGGAGCGGACCGAATGGCTGAACGCGATCGGGGTGGACTCGCCGTTCCACGAGCAGTTCGGCTACTACGCCGACCCGGTCGACGAGTCGACTGCCGTGCTGCCGAAGGGCTGGAAGGGACGGCTGGTGAATCTCCCGCCCGGCGATACCGGCAAGGTTCGCGGTTTGTGTCTCGACCCGCATGATCTGGCGATCTCCAAGTACGTCGCCAGGCGCGAGAAGGACATCGACTTCACGCGGGAGCTCGCGCGTCGCGGCCTGGTCGACAAGGCGAGGTTGCTCGCGCTGCTGAAGGTCACGCCAGCCGCGGCCGAGACCAAGGAGCGGATTCGACGCCACATCGAAGCGGACTTCGAGCCGCAGGCGGCCTGACCGGCGTTGGAGAACCGGCGCCCCGCCTCTCGCGTGCGGCGGCGAGGTTGAGAAGCCCGGTCCGCCGAGATCAACCCGGCTAAGCGCTCGCCGAGGGCTCCCGCCCGGTCCCGTTCGCGACGTACCAATCGTAGGCCATCCGGAATCCTTCCTCGAGGGGGGTCGTGGCGGTCCACCCGAGCCCGTTGAGCAGCGAGACGTCCATCACCTTGCGCGGCATTCCGTCCGGCTTGCTGCGGTCATGGACGAACTTGCCCGCCCAGCCGGCAACCCGCGCAACGAGCTCCGCGAGCTCGCTCACGCTGATGTCGGTGCCGGTCCCCACGTTGATGTGCCGCTCCTCCGAGTACCGCTTCATCAGGAACACCAACGCGTCCGCAAGATCGTCGACGTAGAGGAATTCCCTTCGGGGCGTGCCGGTGCCCCAGATCTCGACCGTCGGCGCGTTCGTCTGCTTCGCGCGGTGAACCTTGACCTGCATCGCGGCGGCGACGTGGCTGGACTCGGGGTCGTAGTTGTCGCCCGGCCCATAGAGATTCGTGGGCATGGCGCTGATGAAGTCACGGCCGTACTGGCGTCGGTAGGCCTGGCAGAGCTTGATGCCGGCGATCTTGGCGACCGCGTACCACTCGTTGGTGGGTTCCAGCGGACCCGTCAAGAGCGCCGCTTCGGTCATCGGCTGCGGGGCGAGCCGGGGGTAGATGCAGGAGGAGCCGAGGAACAGCAGCTTCTCCACGCCGGTCTTCCAGGCAGCGTGGACGATGTTCGTCTCGATGGCGAGGTTGTCGTAGAGGAACTCCGCGGGCCGCGTCGAGTTGGCGAGGATGCCCCCGACCGTCGCCGCCGCCACGAAGACGGCCTGAGGGCGAGTCCTCGCCATCCAGGCCTCCACCGCGTCCTGACGCCGAAGGTCCACTTCCTCGCGCGTTGCCGTGAGGAGCTCGCAGCCCTCGCGCGCGAGCCGCCGGGCGATTGCCGAGCCCGCCATGCCCCGATGGCCCGCGATCCACACGCGCTTGCCCGTGAGGGTGTACTCACTCCGGGCGGTCATAGCGCCGGTACTCGCGCTCGACCTCGACGAGGTCCGCCGCGACCATCTCCCGCACGAGGTCTTCGAAGGTCGTCTTGTGGTGCCAGCCGAGTTTCTCGCGGGCCTTCGTCGGATCGCCGATCAGGAGGTCGACGTCGGTCGGACGGAAATAGCGCGGATCGACCTCGACGAGAATCTCGCCCGTCCTCGCGTCCCGACCTTGCTCCTCGACGTCCCGGCCCCGCCACTCGATGGCGCGCCCGATCTGCGCGAAGGCGCGCTCCACGAACTCGCGCACCGAGTGCGCCTCGCCGGTCGCGAGGACATAGTCGTCGGGTCCGGGCTGCTGGAGCATCAGCCACGTCCCCTCAACGTAGTCGCGGGCATGACCCCAGTCCCGCCTGGCGTCGAGATTGCCGATATAGAGCCGCTGCTGCCGCCCGAGATGGATCGCCGCCACCGCGCGGGTGATCTTTCGCGTCACGAAGGTCTCGCCACGCGTCGGGCCTTCGTGGTTGAAGAGGATCCCGTTGCAGGCGTAGAAGCCGTAGGCCTCGCGGTAGTTGACGGTCATCCAGTACGCGTACAGCTTCGCCGCGGCGTAGGGTGAGCGCGGTTGGAACGGCGTGGTTTCCTTCTGCGGAACCTCCTCGACGTTGCCGTAGAGCTCGCTGGTGGACGCCTGGTAGAACCGCACGTCGTCCTTCATCCCGAGGATGCGTATCGCCTCGAGCAGGCGCAGGCAGCCCAGAGCATCGGCGTTGGCCGTGTACTCGGGCGTCTCGAA
>Ga0184639_10000022_pt1 | contig 60781 bp, 44 predicted proteins | sample PLM31_170_b2_FD_133155 | JGI IMG/M metagenome (GOLD analysis project Ga0184639, IMG submission 133155) | Groundwater sediment microbial communities from an aquifer in East River, Colorado, USA - PLM3-1_170_b2 | ecosystem: Environmental > Terrestrial > Soil > Riparian zone | place: USA: East...
GAACGGGGTTCCGGTCGCGATGGAGTATCAGCTCGTCTTCGACGGGGATGTTCATGCGCTGCGATCCGACTTCGACGCGGCGTTCGGCGACATCTCGCCGGGCTCGCACCTCAACCGGCAGTTGCTGGAGCGGCTCTTCTGCGGTCGCTTCGAGCGCTACTACATGGGTCCCGGCGAGAACGCGTACAAGCTGCGGTGGACGGACCGATCGGAAGCACTGCGTCGCGCGACTGTCTACGCGCGTACCGCGCGCGGGCGTGTGGCCGCGGCCGTCGATCTTCGGTTGGCGCCGCTCGCCCGGCGGGTGCGAGCAATGCTTCGCCGGGGAGACGCGGTCCCGAACGAAGAGAAATGAGCAGCTTCGGTTAGAGTGATCGAGCATGCGGCCTGAGTTCCCTCCCCCTGCCTCGACGTACGAGTGGCGCTCGTCTCGGTTCGGTAGCGGGCGTTGGCGACGATGCCGTTTGCACGCGAAGGCGAGTGAATGCATCTCAGGTTGAGCGTCAATTTTGGAGAATCCCCCTCCGGCTGGGATACGGCGATTGAAGCGCTCGGGGGAACGGTCTTTCACAGCTCGCACTGGGCGGAGTTCCAGCAAGGAGTCCAGGGCTGCCAGCCGGTCTTCATCCAGGCGAGAAACGAATCCGATGAGCTTCTCGGCGCAGCGCTGGCGCTATACCGACGTTCCCGGCACCCCGTGCTCGGAAGATTCCTACGCTCGATGGAGATGCCGGCCTACCCGGCTGCCGCCGGCGCGGATCCGATCGCGGCCAGCTTCCTCCTTTCGGAGGCAGAGCGAGTTGCTCGAGAGCAGGGTTGCGCTCGCCTCAGCGTGAGCTCGAACTTCTCGAGCGCCACGGACCTCGCCCTGGGCCCTCTGGGCTACGCGACGCGGGATCGGCTGGAGTTCATGGTGGATCTCACGCACGACGCCGATGCGCTGTGGAAGGCCATCAAAAAGGATCAGCGCGAGCGGATTCGCAGGCTCGAGCGGGACGGCGTCGAGTACGAGGCGACATCAAGCCTCGAGGGCATGGAGGAACTACGTGCAGTCAGGCAGACGGCCCTGGAGCGCCGCCTCGAGCGGGATCAAGGGTTCGATCTTCCGTCGGACCTCGAGTACTACAAGCTGCTTCACCGCACCCTAGTCGAGCCGGGAGCAGCGCAGCTGCTGCTCGCGCGTCAGGGCGGGACGGTCATCGCGGCGATCCTCTACGCGACCTTCGCACGGAAGGCCTACTCGGTCTTCAGCGGCAGCACCGATGTCGGCTACAAGCTCGGCGCGCAGACCGGCCTCTTCTGGCACGCCGTAAGGACGTTCCAGCAAGAGGGATATCGCGTGCTCAATCGCGGCGGTGTGCCGGCGGAAGCAGCCGAGGAAGGCCATGCGTTGCACGGAATCTTCCGGTTCAAGCACCGTCTCGGGACGACGCCTGTTTCCTGCACCTCGGGCGAGAAGGTGCTCAGCCCGTTCAAGAACAAGCTCGCGAAGCTGCGAGAGCTGATTCGGCTGCCAAGAACTTGATCGCCCTTCCCGATGTCGCTGTTCGCCATGCTCCGATAGGTCGAGCGCACAGTATGATCATCTTGTGCCAAACCTTCACGAGCTCGAAGTGAAGCTGCTCCGGCGCTTCCAGGGTCGATTGGCCGATGTCCCGGCAGTGCACGTTTTCAGCAGCGTGGCGCGGAAACCGCTGTCGACCGATCTGGCTGTCGGGGTGCTGCTGGGTTGGCTCGACGGCGTTCCTCTGAACCTCGAGCATCTTCGCGCCAGATGACGGCTTTCCACCTCGGCGACAACCCGAGCCGGCTAACCGGCCGTCTTCGTAACCTCTCGCATCACCACGGGGGCCGGTCTCTGGCCGTGGTGGTTGGTGGCTCCGTCAACGCGCTGGGTGTGATCCGCTCCCTGGGTCGCGACAACATCCCTGTCGTCTGTCTCACTCCCGATCCGAACGGACTGGCGGGACGGTCGCGGTTCACGGGGTGCGTGGTCGCCTGCCCCGAAGCCTATTCTCCGGGGCTCGTCCCAGCCCTGCTCGAGCTGGGGCCATACTTTGAGTACCCGCCCGTCCTCTTTCTTACCCACGACTTCCAGGTCCAGCACGTGTCGCGCGCCCGCCTGGAGCTCCAACCGCACTACCGCTTCGACCTTCCGCCCAGCGATCTCGTCGACGACCTCCTTAGCAAGACGGGGTTCTTCCACTTAGCCCGGCGGAGCGGACTGCCGGTACCCGGTACGTACATCATCCACTCCCCCTCGGAGCTCCGACACTTCGTGGCCCGGGACGGGCAGACCGGGTCCTGGGTCGTAAAGCCGCACCGGAAGGATGATGCGTTTGAGGCCCATTTCGGCAAAGCCGTCAGAATCCAGAGCCCGAACGATTGGCTGCGCGTGTGCGATATCTACGACCGGCTCGAAGTGGAGCTCCTGGTCCAGTCCTGGATTCCAGGGCCGGACACCAACGTAACTTTCTGCCTGGCCGTGTTCGGCTCGGACGGGCAATGCGTCCTCAGCTTCACCGGTCGCAAGCTTCGCCAATACAAACCCGAGGTCGGGAACACCGCCGCGGCCGAACCGCTCTGGGATCCCCAGCTGACGGCCGATACGATTCACTTCTTCGCCCGCCACCATCTCGTTGGCATCGCCTCTCTCGAGTTCAAGAGTGATGGCGAGAGTGGCCAACGCTATGCGATCGAGCCCACGATCGGTCGGTCGAACCTGCAGTCTGAGCTCGCCGCGGTCAACGGCCACAACCTTCCCGCGGCCTATTACTACGGCCTGACCGGTGAGGCTGACCGTCTCGAGCGGACTGTCGCGGCGGCGCGTTGCGCTCCCCGCCATCGGGCATGGGTCCGATTCGGACCCGACGTCAGGTCCTCCTGGCACTATCTCAAGCGCGGCCAGTTGTCGCCCCGTGAGTGGATCGCGTCGTATCTGCGCCCGGTGTCCTTCGCTGTGCTGCGGGTCGATGACCCGGCGCCGTTTCTCACGCTCGCAGTGCGGACGACCAGCCAGGGGGCGCGGCGCATTATCGCCCGGGTACTCGGTCCACTACTGCGCCAACTTCGATCCGGGCGCGAACCGGGGTAGTCCCCGGGGGCCCTCAGAGTCTTCTGGTGGGAACTCCAGCAGGATCTTGCCCGGCGCCGGGCCGAGCTCGATAGCGTGGCTCGCCACTGCTCGCGCTTGCGCGCCCTGCGATACGCAGAGTGGAGGCTTCGCGACGCTCGCGTCACCTATGCGGCGCCCTTTCAATTGACAGCTCGGGATCGCCGGGTCCGTCGATCGCGAAACGTCCTTGATTGTACCGGCCAAGTGAACGCCTTATGAAGCAGCGACGGTGGTCCGAATCAGCCTGGCGATGCGTTCGACGTCATCAATCCTTACGCTCGGCTCGCACGGCAACTCGACGAGCGCCCGCCACGCGCGCTCCGCCTTCGGGAGGGAACTGCGAGCGTATCGGTCATATGCAGCTTGAAGATGGAGCGGCCGGAAGCTCCTTTCCGCCTCGTACCCCGCATCGCGAAGCGCGCGCACGACTTTGAGCGCGACTTCCTCAGCGCCAGCGAAGCTGACGAGTTGAGTCAGGCATGCGGAGCCGCTCTGATGGGGCAACAAGGAGAACGACGTTTCCGGGCCGAGCCACTGGCGGTAGGCCTCGACTCGAGCGCGGCGCGCTGCGAGGTTAGAGTCGAGCGTGTCCATCAGACTCGAGGCGACAGCAGCGTCCAGATTCGCCATCGCACGTCGCTCGTGCGCTGGCTCCTGGCTCGAGCCGCGGCGCCGGTTCAGCGCTGCTTGGACGGGGAGCGACCAGCGCCGCCAGCGCCGCCACACTGTCACTGCTGCTGCGCGCTTCAGCGTCGGCACAATCTCCGGCCGTGGCAGACCAATGCCGCGGGCCCGCTCCAGCACCGCAGCTTCGCGCGAGACGAGAATGCCGCCACCGACCCCGAAACAGACCTTGCCGTTCCCGAAGCTCACGATCCCCGCGTCCCCGAAGGTGCCTAGAAGCTGGCCATTCAGCCGCGCGCCCAGCGCCTGCGCGGCGTCGTCGATCAGGATGAGCCCACGGCGGCGACACACCCCTTCAATAGCCTCGATCGGCGCCGGGTTGCCGAAGAGATGCGCGACAACGACCGCGCGGGTGCGCGCGGTGCAGGCGGCCTCCACCGTCTCGGGTGTCAGCATCAGATCCGCCCCAACATCGGCGAGCACCGGCTCGGCACCGACTGCGATGATCGGCGGAATGATGCTGGCGCAGCAGAACGTCGGCACGATCACTTCGTCTCCCGAGCGCACCCCGGTGGCGCGCAGCGCTACCTCGAGAGCCGCGCGGCCGCTGTTGCACGCGACCACTAAGGGAACCGAGAAGAAGGTCGCCAGCCGCTGCTCGAGCCGCGCGAGATCAGGTCCGTCGACCGTGCGGCCGAAAAAGGAACAGTGAAGCAGCGCGAGATACGTCTGCCAGTTCCAGAAGGGGACGCAAAGCGGAACACGGTAGACGTACGGCAGGCGCAGTATGATGCTCCCTATCGACAGATCGCCGAGTCCGGTCGAAGAAGCGCGCCCGGTTGCGGCGCCAAGCGTTTGGAATTCCGATCCCGAGTTCACGCTCCTGAAGACAATTCTCGCCGAACCGCGGGGCACGGCGTCGCGTACTTCGCGTCGGATTGTGCCACGTCTCGTGTCGCTCGCCGTGTCATTGTTCGCGATCGCGGCGAGCGTCGGGGCCAAGACACTCGACGCCGGACCAGCTGATTACCGAGCGCGCCTTGCCGTGCTCGCTCCGGGCGACACCCTGAGACTCGCTCCGGGAGATTACGTTCAGGGGCTTCCGATCCACCGGCTCAACGGGCGGCCAGGCGCGCCGATCCGGATCGAGGCCAAGGATCGAGCGGCGAGGCCTCGGTTCTTGGGCAGGCGCGGCCACAACACCGTCAGCATCGTGGACGCGAGCTACATCGAGATCGCGGGGCTGGAGCTGGACGGGAGAGGTCTTGCCGTGGACGGGGTCAAGGCGGAGTCTAATTCGCGGTTCGCCCATGACATCACCCTAGACGATCTGCTCATCAAGGGTCACGGTGCAGATCAGCAGGTCATCGGCATCTCCACGAAGTCTCCGGCCTGGAAGTGGGTGATCCGGAACACCGTGATCCTCGAGGCTGGAACCGGTATGTACCTAGGCGAGTCGGACGGAAGTGCGCCGTTCGTGGCCGGCCTTATCGAGGGCAACCTCATTCGGGACACGCGCGGCTACAACCTGCAGATCAAGCATCAGCTGGAGCGGCCGGCGCTGCCGGGCATGCCGGCACAGCCGAGCACCACGATCATCAGGCACAACGTATTCAGCAAGCAGAAGAACGGTTCGAGGGAGGCGCTCGCGCGGCCCAATCTGCTGGTGGGACACTTCCCCAAGAGCGGGGCGGGGTCCGAAGACATCTATCTGATCTACGCCAACTTCCTGTACGAGAACCCAACTGAAGCGCTGTTCCAGGGCGAAGGCAACATCGCCCTGTACAGCAACGTGTTCGTCAACATGTCCGGCAGCGCCGTTCACATCCAGCCACACAACGGGCGGCCGGAATCGGTAGACGTCTTCGGGAACACCGTAGTCGCAAGGGACCGCGGGATCCTCATCGTCGGCGGCAACCCGGACCGGAGCCAGCGTGCGTTCGGCAACGCCATCTTCGCCGATGCGCCCCTGGAAGCCCCACACGCCAGCAGCAACGTGATCGGAAACTTGCAGGAAGCTGCGCAGCGCCTGCGCAGCCCGTTTGCCTCGCCGGGAGCGCTGGAGCTCGCGCCGCTGCATGACAGCGCCGTGAAGACGAAGGCATGGCCAAGCGTCCCCGGTAGGTACGTCGATGCTGCCAAAGATTTCGAGGGCAACCCTCGCGTGCCAGGAATCGCCGGAGCATATTCATCCAGGGCCCCGATCTGGAGCCTCCCGCTCGATCGAAAGCCGCGGTGAAGCTTTGGTTTTCCTCGAGCACGCGCGAGGCGGGCCCGCCAATTGCGGCTTGCCCCGGCCGTCGGCTAAGCGACAACCATGCCCTTGCGATCGTGGCGGGGATCGCTACCATTGACCTCGATTCGCGGGAACTCGCGCGGGTAAAGGAACGCTGATGGACCGCAGTTGCTGCTTTGGTGGCTTCCTAACGGCCGTCCTGGTCTACGGCCTCGCATTTCCCGGAACAGCCTCCGCGCAAGACATCGTCGCGCGCGACTACTACTTGGCCGGCTCCGACCCCGCAGCGGCTCGTACCCTGAGAAACGTGGAGCGCTATCACTATGAGCCAGCTCTCAAATATCTCCGGTCCAGGAACTATCGATACGCCCAGAACGACCTTGAGTTCATTCTCAAGTACTTTCCGAACCATCCACAGGCTCTGGCCAAGATAAGCGAGATCGGCCTTGCTGTGAAACGTCCGGACCTGGCCGAAGAGCATTTCAGGAATGCGATCGAGCGTTACCCGCAGCGCGACGAGACCCATGTGATCTACGGCACTTTTCTTCACAAGCTCGGGCACATCGACGCGGCGATCGCGGAGTACCGGAAGGCACTCGAGATCAACGCGAGCTCGGTGTACGCCCATTACAACCTCGGACTGGCTTACGTGGACCGCAAGGACTACTCCGAGGCCAATGTCCACGCTCAGAAGGCCTACCAGCTTGGAGCCGGTTTTCCGGCTCTGAGAAGGAAGCTCCAAGCAGCCGGTGCATGGAGGCCCTTGGAAACCACCAGCAGCAGCCCGGTCAGTCCGTCGTCAAGCGCGCAACAGGAACGCAAGGCAGACTAGTTCTGATGGCCCAGTCGCCTCCGGGACTGGCGTTGCCTAAGCGGGATCAATCCGGCGCCACACGATCAAGCGCCACAGCACGATCAGAGTCTCGACGCGTCGGACCAGTCTGAAGCCAGCGCGCCCGATGCCGCGAACGGAAGGTAGGTTGTCTGGGGCGCAGCTGACTATTGCCCGCGGATGTCCGCGCCGGGCGAGTTCGCGGGTCACGGTGCGAAGCATGCGGGTATATAAACCGCGGCCCCGGGCGTTCGGCTCGGTGAAGCAGTTGCCGATCATCGGCACCGAGTCCGCCTCGCCAAGCACCCGTTTGTACCACGTCGGAAACAGCACGAACGCGTATGTCAATACGCGGCCCGCGTCATCCAGCGCGACGAAAAGCATATCCTCGCGGAAGAGCCCCGGGCGGTACGCGCCGTTCTCGTTGACGAAGACCTGCCGCTCGATGGTCGCCATAGCCGCGCGGCCCACGTTGGTCCGGTCGATGACGACGACCTGCGCCAGACTCTCCTGCGCGGGACTCGGATCGGCCCCGGGGAGATTAATCTCGAAAAGCAGATCCTGTCGGCGCTGGGCGATTCGGGTGCCCACAAACGCGGCCAACCCGCGAGCCCCTCGGGCACGGTAGACATCCCGAATGCGCTCGATGATGCGCATGGCCCCGGAGAACGGCTACCGCGTCGAGAACCGACGGATCGCCTTCTTCAACCGCGCCTTCAGTCCCAACCAGTCAACAAAGGACACAGCCGCCGAAGAAACGCGCTCCGTCGCAAGGAACGCCGAAGCGAGAAGTCGGTTTGCCACGGTATTCGGCAACAGCAGGACGTTGGCTTCCCTGCGCGCAAGGTTGCCGAACCTCCCCTTGTGACTCCCGTAGCCGGTGGAGAAGTCGAACAGCGACGGCCGGTTGTCCCGGGCGTACAGGTCCTGAAGCACCTTCAGCTGCAGCACCGAGCCGACCGACCAGTTCGCGTACTCCGGGTCGTATCCGACGTCGGTGTAGTAGTAGCAGTCACCGTACTGATACCCGAGCATGAAGGCAGCAGGAACATCCCTACAGTACAGGATGTAGCTTCGAAGCGAGCCGCGTCCGGCGGCGAACCGCAGCCGCTGCTCGAACTCGGAACTCCTCAACCCCAGGCCGAGCACGTTCCACTGGTAGGTCTTTCGCGACACGGCCTCAGCATCGGCGAGGAACCGATCGAGTGTCCCCGAGTCTTCGAAGCAGACAGCTCGCACTTTGCCTTCCATGTCGCGCTCGAGCTTGCGCTCGCTGTACTGCACGCTCTGACGGGACCGGGAACCGAGCTGCTTCATATAGTCTGCGTAAGTCGCGGGCAGCTCGATGAACTGATGGTCGAAAGGAGCTCCCAGTTGCACGACGAGGTAGTTGCGTTCTACGTCATCATGCGTGGTGATCACTCGGTAGGTCGGGCTATCCGTCGGGAGACCCTCGAAGAACAGCGCCTCTCGGTTTCCCAGGCGCGGGCGGATCGCTCCAAGCAGTTCCTCGATCCGCTCGGCCGCTCGTCGGACATCGTTCTCGGCGAGCAATGGCTCCCCAACGAGCGTGTACCGTTGCAACGCCGCCGAAGCTACTGTCACCTCGCCTAATCGGAAGGGAAGCGGGCGGCTCTGCCGGACAAAAGGCGCGTAAGCTCCATAGCCGCCGGTGCCCTCCCGCGCATAGACCAACGCTCCGCTCCAATCGGACTGCTCACGGAAGCGCCACTCGAGGTCATAGTACAGCGCGCCGTAGCGCACACCGCGTATCAGCCCGCCGGCCGCCGCCACGAGGCGCCTTCGCGATTCGAGGGACGTGAGGTCCAGCGGTTTCCACTGGCCTCCTTCATCGTGCGGCAGCGCGGGCGCGTTCGTGACCGACGGTGACACGGCCTCCAATTAACGCCTTCTAAGCGGCAATCCGTCGCCAGACCTGCTCCGCGACCCGGAGCCCGGTGAGATGGACCGGGATATTGGCCGGAGGCGGCTGGCTGCCATCAGTTTCCGGTTCCAACCCGCTGAACCCGGAGGTGACGAACGTAGCGCGGTTCCGATCCAGGAACGTGCAGAGCTTCCGGAACCTTTCGACCACCACCCGATCCGGCCGGTCCTTTCGTGAATTAAGCAACTCGAAACTGTGCGACACGATGACCACCGTGCCCCAGCCCGCCTCGGCTGCGTGCCAAAGCAGCCGCTCGAGCTCGCGATACGCCGACGCGGTGAGCTGGGCGTGCCGGAGTCGACCGAACCCGTCACGGTACACGGTCACCGGATATTCGAAGACCTGATCGACTTCGAACGGCTGAGTAGGTACGTTTTCAACGAGTATTCCACTCTCTCGTCGGATCATGCTCGGGTTGTAACTCGAGTCGAACCTGAAGCCGCACTGTCGCAGCGCTGACCACGTGTCACGGCCCAAGCCGAAGCTCCCGGCGCGAAACGCGCTCGGCGCCCTGGCGCCCGCGCGCTGCAGCAGCGCGTTTCCTGCGGCGATCAGCCGCACCTGCTCCTCCTTGGAGAACATCCAGAGATACTGCCGTTTGCCGTCCACTCCCGGAAGCAGCCGCTCGAGCGCTTCATCGACCCACTCGGTATGGAGGTGGAGCTGCACTTCCTGATTGCCGTCGTTGATGAGACCGACGATCTCTTCGAGAGGCTGCATCCCGAAGCGGGTCGCGAACAGCGGCTCCACGAAGAACACACCCGCCAGGCCGTGATCGCGCAACAGCGCAAGTTTGAAAGGCAGCCCATAGTCGCCCTTCGAAGTGGGGCCGTAGATGTAGCGCGAGAAGCTGTCGCCGAACGTGCGATCGAGAGCGTTCCAGCTGTCGCACCATACCTCGACGTCAACAGTGAAGAATACGCGCACCAAAGCGAGTCTCTCTACGGCCTTCGATCACGAATTGGAAGTGTCGTCAACGTAGTCTTGCGGCCGCGCCCGAGCAGCAGGTCGAGCAGCCACGTTGGAAGATATGACGAGCAGATTGTCTTTCGTTGCCGATAGGCGCAACAAGCCAATAGGGCACTAATTCTTGCACGCCAAAGGCATCCAGCACAGGGCTGTCTTACGACTCGCCTCGGACCTACGCTTTCCGTTGGCCCTCGAGAAGTCTGGCTGGCGGCGTGGGGACTCCATCAGTATGCTCGACGGGCGCAGGCTCACGCACGGTGCTGAGCTCCCGCGAGAGGATCGCGGTCATGGCGACGAATACGAAATAGAGATCGAAATAGGCGACGTTGAGGAATGCGCCACTGATTGCGAACGCGATGATGCCGATGCGCAACCCATCCGCGTAGGTGGCGACCCAGCCCATGTCGGGCATTCGTCGCGACCGACGGCGCAGTCGGGTCAGCGTAAGAAGCGTGGACACGAGCAAGAACGCGTATAGCCCGAACGCGATGAATCCGTGCTGGCCCAACACCTGGAAATAGGCGCTGTGGGCCGCACTCGTCCCTCCGGCGACCGATCTCAAGTCCTCGCCGATATAGCCAAACCACCTTTCCCTGTTCGGTGAATACTCGAACTGAAACCCCGCCCCGGTTATCGGCCGGTCCTTTGCGATGTTCCACGATACGCTCCACGCACGGATCCGCTGCATTGCCGAGTTATCTTCTCTGTACGTCTCGATCGTCTCAGCCCGTTGCCATAACTTCTCCGGAGCAACCGAGACCACCAGGTATCCTGCGACCAGAAGAAAGATCATGCCGCCCCACGCCTTGCGCGGATCCTTGATAGCGAGAAGCGGGAGCACAACGGCGAGGCCTAGCATCGCGCCCCGCGAGTAGGTAAATACGCTGGAGATCGCACAGCAGGCGCCAGCGAAGTTTAGAAAGTGCTTGAGCGCTTTGTTCTGCTCCTCACGCGCGAGCGTGATCAGCACGGGGATCACCATGTTCAGAGCGAGACCGAGAAAAGTATTCCCTCCGATAAACACTCCTTCAGGCCCCTGGACCCTGTTGACGCCACCGGTCGAAATCGCCCAAATCGCTCCTTTGATGCCGTAGAAGGCCAGGCTCAGGCCGACCACCAGCATCAGCGCACGAACGCGCGTCTTCCCGTAGATGAACATCGTCGCAACGAAAGTCATCAGCAGGATCTTGGCGACCTGCTTCAAGTACTCCCACGCTTCGGCGGGGGCCCACGCAAAAAACGTAGTGAACGTGAAATAGGCCATGAGCGCCAGGACCAATACCAGCTCGCGGTTCCATGGAATGGGCTTTCGGTCGCGAGCGAACAAGGCGCCTCCGAGGGTTGCCAGAGCGATGAGCTGAGCGAACGGTATCTCCGTCCGCGCAAAGCTCCACGTGAACATGTGGGGATTCATCAGTCCGAACCAGTACCAGACGAGCACGCCGATCCAGGGACGAAAGACGCAGACCGGCAACAGCCCGAAGATCACCGCGGTTAGCGCGAGGTCTCGCATGGAATCGCGGAAACGTTCACATGGCAGCGCCAGAGGGCTGCTACGATTCGAATCGCAAATAATACTACCCAGGCGGTTGCATGCATCGAGACTTATTGCCGTGGAGCGCGCATTAGTGAACTTCTGTTTCGGATCGCCGCTGATCTCGACCGTCCGGACCCGTGTTCATTGGCTGGACCGCTGAGTAGTGAGCGGGATCTGCGGCTGGTACGCCCCTGCGTCTGCGCCGCTGGAGGCAGGCGAAGCTCTGGCGCGCATGACGCGCGCCCTTGCTGCCGGCCTCGAGGAGCAGCGAAGCGACCTGAGCCTCAGGAGCGGTGCAATCGGTTGCTCTGGTCGCGAGACAGCTATCGACCTTGCTGAAGCGCCAATTTCTCGCAGGCTATGCGGCGTGGTCGGGAGGCCGCGGTTGGCCGACGCGTCCCTCGCCGCCGAGGCGGCGCGGACCGGTGTGGCGCGAACGTTTCTAGCCGCGTACGAAACACACGGTCCCGACGCGCTCGCTCTGCTGGAGGGAGCCTTCGCGCTCGCGTTGATCGACGAGGGGCGGGGGGAAGTCCTGCTTGCGGTCGATCGAATGGGCGTGTGGCCGATGGCCTACGCAGTGCCGCGCCCGGGGTTTCTAGTATTCGGCTCCCACGTCGACGCGATAGCTTCTCACCCGAGTATGCCAGTCGAAGTGGAGCCCCAAGCGCTGTTCGACTACGTCTACTTCCATGTCATTCCAGGCCCGCGCACCGCGATCCGTGGCGTCACGCGACTCCTGCCCGGAACGTATGGACTGTTCAAGTCGGGCGCGATCGAGGTGCTGCCCTATTGGGAGATGAAGTACTTCGAGAACGACCGGGCCCCCTTCCCTTCCCTTCGGGACCGCTTCGTCCGTACCCTGCGCGAAAGCGTGGCCGATGCAGCCTCGGTCGGCGAGGTTGGTGCGTTCCTCAGCGGAGGGACGGACAGCTCGACAGTCGCTGGCCTTCTGACCGCAACTCTCGGCGAGCCCGCCAGGACGTTCTCGATCGGCTTCGACGCGGCGGGCTACGACGAGATGGGCTATGCGCGAATCGCGGCGAAGCATTTCGGCACGAAGCAGTTCGAGTATTACGTCAGCCCCGAGGATGTCGTTGCCGCAATACCCAAGGTCGCGGCGGCGTACGACCAGCCCTTCGGTAACGCTTCCGCCGTGCCGACGTATTACTGCGCCCGCCTCGCGGCATCGGAGGGCGTCACGCACTTGCTGGGAGGCGACGGCGGCGACGAGCTCTTCGGCGGGAACGCGCGGTATGCGACGCAGTACCTGCTCTCCCTGTACACGGGTCTCCCGGACTGGCTACGCGCGAAGCTCATCGAGCCGCTCGCCTTTCGTCTGCCGGGAGCTGAAAGAATTCCAGGGATGGGCAAGCTGCGCGGCTATATCCGGCTCGCCTCCATGCCCATGCCTGCCCGGCTCGAAAGCTACAACCTGGTGGAGCGGCTCGGGGCGACGCGCATCTTCTGCGAGGAGTTCCTTGCCGCGGCCGACCCCGACGCTCCGTTGCGGCAGCTGGCGGAGACGTACGGGCGGGCGCGGGCGCGTTCACTGATCAACCTAATGCTGGCGCTGGACCTGAAGTACACGCTCACCGACAACGATCTCCCGAAGGTGACGCGGATGTGCGACGTCGCCGGCGTCGACTGCTCCTTCCCGTTCCTTGACGCGCGCGTCGTGGAGTTTTCGGCCCACCTCGCGCCGGAGCTCAAACTCAAGGGGACAAGGTTGCGCTACTTCTTCAAGAAGGCGCTGCGGGACTTCCTGCCGAAGGAAGTCATTGCCAAGCGCAAGCACGGATTCGGGCTGCCGTTCGGCGTATGGCTGGACCAGCACCGGCCGCTTCGTGAGCTCGCCATGGACAGTCTTGCCGATCTCAAAGGACGCGGCATCGTGCGGCCGGATTTCATCGACGAGCTCGCGTCCGTGCACCTTGCCAGTCATGCCTCCTATTACGGCGTAATGGTATGGGTGCTGATGATGCTGGAGCAGTGGTTCAAGCAACATATCGATAGCGGCGAGCGCCCGGCAAGCTGGAGCTTTTCGCGCACCAAGGTGATGGCAGCGTAAGCGGCGAAAGGCGGCATAAGCCGCCGGTCCCTGGTCGAAGCCGCAGCTCAGGTTTGGGGGGCTCGTGCCGGCCTCGGGCTCACCGGCTGCGTCTGAGCGTCACCAAAATCCACCCTTTGAGAACCTTGAGGGCGTCGAACCGCCGAAGTAGTTTCTCGTAGCCTGTCGCAACCCAGAACAGGAGCCCGTTGAACATGAAGTAGGCAGGGTACTGGCCCAAGTAGTCGAAGCGAACGATCTCGAAGCCCGCTCGAGCGGCATACCTTCGAACCGCACCGTAAGTATTGGTCTTGTAGGCCACCGGGAACACGTCCTCCGGGGCGCGACCTTCCAGTTTGGAGACAAGCGAGGGGTGAAACCGGTTTGGGATCGCCTTCGCGATCAGCGCCGCATAGTCCCACAGGTTGCCCGTGAGGAAAATGAAATGCCCGCCGGCCTTGAGGATCCGGAACGTCTCGGCGTAGACGCGCTCGGGCTCGACGATGTGCTCCATCACGCTGCGTGCCATCACGACGTCCACAGAACCGCTTTCTACGGGCATGTTAATCAGATCTGCGCGGTGGAGTTCCAGTCCTTGAGAGCTGTGGTCAAAGTCCACGACATCGACACCAATCAACCGGCTGGCGCGCCCCAGGTACTTTCGCAGCACCGGGGCCGTGCGACCACAGCCGGCGTCGAGCAGCGCCGCGGTCGGGCTCAGCCAACGCCCGACCTCATCCTCGAACGCCCGGTACGGGTGAACGTCGTCGCCGAAGTGCTTCTCCAGCAAGCGTTCGGCAAGCTTCGTCATCAGTCGTATATCTCCGCCGCCGGCCGCCTCGTGTTCAGCAGCAGCCGCAACGCGAACTTTGAAGGCTGGCGGTCCCAGGGAGTGAACCGCGGAAGCTGGAACACGTCGGAGGACCGCCGTGCCGCACCCCACGCGGTGGTTACCGCAGCACGAAAGCCCATCCGCTTCGCGAGCGCCACGTGCTCCGGCCCGAAATCCTCGGTCGGTTTGCCGTTCGGGTAGGCAAACAACCTGACCGGCCCACCGATAATCGCTTCCAGCTCCGCTTTCCCATCAGCCATCTCCCGCTCAGCCTCCTGCGGCGACAGCCGGGTCAGGATGGGGTGTGTCACGGTATGGCCCCCGATCTCCATTCCTGCGCTGTGCAGCGCGCGAACCTGGCTGCGCGCCATCATCAAGTTAGCGGGGGAGTCCGTTCGGGCAGTCGCGGCAACGCCCTTCGCGATCTCGGCACGTTCGTCGCTCGGTCGGTACTTGATGGCCTTCAGGAGGGCGTGCACGGCAGCGCGCCGCTCCTCGATCGAGCCGACCGGATGCGAACCGAGGCCGAGGTGGGCCAGGTCGAGCGTCGCTCCCTGGGCCTGTCTCACGGCCTCGATCACCACGTCGTTCCACATGCGGCTGCCTTCGAGGTAGCCGGATGCGATGAAGAAAGTGGCCGGAATGCCGGCCCGCTTCAGGATCGGTAGCGCCACATCGTGGTTGTCGGCGTAGCCATCGTCGAAAGTCACGCACGCGGCGCGCGGAGGGAGCCTACCCTGAACTAGGCGCTCGACGGCGTCACCCAGCGGCAGCACGTTGAACTCCGAGCCCAGGAGCTCCATCTGCTGCGAGAACCGTCGCGCGTCGATCGCCTCAGTCAGTAGCGAGTCCGGCGCCGACAGGACCCGGTGAAAGATCAGGATCGAGAGCCGGCCATTCGCTCCACCCGGAGACAGCACTGCGCCCAGCGCGCGAACGAGAGCGGATCGGATAAGGCGACTCACGGAAGGCTCAGGACTGAAGCATCGTCAGCTGCGGCCTGCACGGGTTTCACGAGACCTCGTGGCGTCATCGAATATCGCAGCGAGCTTGCCGGTGAGGCGTCGACGGTCGAACTGCTGCAGCGCCTCCACCCTGGCGTGCCGACTCCCAAGCGAGCCGCTCTGCCAGTCGTTGAAGATCTCGGCGATCGTCCCTTCCAGCTCGGCCTCGTTGCGAGGATTCGCGATCCAGCCACCGCCGGTTTGCGCGAGCACTTCGGTCGTTGCCCCGGGGAGGACCAGCGCAAGGACGGGGCGCATGGCGCGGAGGTACTCATAGAGCTTCGCCGGAACGAGCGAAGTGGTGTCCTCGGAGGCTTGAAGGAGGAGAAGCAAGTCCGCCTTTCCCAGCTCGCGCAATGCCTCGTCGTAAGGGACGCGCGGCAGGAACTCGACGGAACTTGCGAGCCCGGTCTCGTCGATGCATCGCTTCAGGCGCTCTGAGGTGGCGTAGCTCCCCCCGCCGATGAACCGGAAGAGCAGCCTGGACGGATCGAGCTTGCCGCGCGCGGCCGCTCGCGCGACCGCCCGCAGCAGCGGGCACGGATCCCGGAACTCCGGGTTGATGTTGCCCGCGTGCGCAACGACCATTCTCCCCGAACGAGTCGTCGGGTGCTCCGGCAACGCCGCGAAGTCGGCCTCGTCGTAGCCGTTCGCGATCGCCGTGAACTTCTCGCTCTGGTCCGCGTAGCGGGCACGCAACAGGTCGCGAAGCTCGGCGGTGCTCGTCACGACGTGTGCCGCGCTCGTTACGACCTTGCGCTCGAGCCGCGGCGCGAACCAGCTCACGACGGCAGGCGTGCCCGGCTCGGGAGGGTCCTCGTGCCATGGATCGCGGAAGTCGATCACGAGCGGTACGTTCGCGCGCCGCGCGAGCGTCCGGGCGATCACATGCGCGGTGGCCGGAGGGCTGGTCGAGAAAACCACGTCCACCCGGTCCTCGGCGCAGACCTTTCGCCCAGCCGAAACCGCCCAGAGATACCAGCCGATCCACGCGTCGGGCACGGCGAGGATGGCGGGATAGCGACCTCGCACCGAAAGGTGGGTTTTGGTGTGCAAGAATCCCGTGCGGACGACGCGTACCGACTGCGGAATCTGCGTCTCGAGCTTCTCGTCCGTGACCGCGTAGGCATCCCGGCGCAGGGTGAGCACCGTCACCCGCCAGCCGTAGTCTTCGAGGTACCGGGAGAACTTGAGCGTCCGCAGCACCCCGCTGCTGCTCGCCTCGGGGGGGTAATGAAAAACGACGAAAACTGCGTGTTTCAACCGATTGCGTTTCCGTATGATTGCGGAGGCGCCTTGGCGGTCACGCCCGCCAAACCCATGTGGACGCTCGTGACGGACGATGCCAGACTTCGTCGCTTCTCTAAACTGCTGCCGCGTCGCAGAAGCAAAGGATCTCGCAGCTCGGTTGCGGGCGCGCGCAATGCTACACAGGTGACGTGACGAAGGCGACATTATCGGGCCAGCTGCGAGAAGCAGCGCGGACAGGTCGAGGATGGCTCCGACGAGTCCTCGGTCGCCGGCGTGAGTTCAAAGTCCGGTTCCCGTCGGATCGCGACGTGCTTGCCGCTCTGCGCGCCGACCTTCCCTGCCTCGCCCAGGCGCGAACGGCAGCGGACGCTGGCGATCTCGAGCGAGCGTGCCACCGCCTGATGGTTCATCTCAGCGAGCGATCGGAGCCGCGCTTCTTGGTGAATCCCGGCGACGTCCGTTCGCTCGCATCGCGCTTCGCGTCACGGCACCCCGAATGGCGCGCCGAGGCAACGCGGTCAGCCGGTGAATGGACGCACCACATCTACACGGCCGGTGAGGTGCCTCCCGGGGCCGAGCATGTTCCCGACTGGAGCAACCTGCCGCTCGGGCCGGGCAGCGATACCGTCTATCTGTATAAGCCCCACTCCTTCCTCTTCGCTGTGCAGCTGGCGCGGGCGCGCGTTTACGGGGCGCAAACGGATGTCGTACTAAGACGCCTCATCGAATCGTGGCTAGCTTCGAGCGAGGGCACAATGGGCGCGTCAGGCTATTCCAGCCCGCTTCTCGCGGTGCACCGCGCGGTCGCGCTCACCTGGACTCTGGTGTTTCTGGCGGGCAGTGAGCGCCGCGACCTCGACCTGGAGTTCACGATCCTCAGGATTCTCCTCGCGGACGCGCGCTTCGTTTACGCGCGGCTCGGGACATCGTTCCCGAACAACCATCTTCTGGCCGATGGCTTCCTGATGCTCTACCTCGGTCTGCTCTACCCCGAGTTTCGCGAGGCCGAGCAATGGAGGAGCGACGGTGAAGCACTGTTCCTACGGGAACTTCGGCGTCAGATCTACGAAGACGGGACGAGCTTCGAACACTCCGTGCATTACCACGAGCTGGTCTGCGAGATGGTGACAGCATTCGTCCTCCTCGCACGAAGGAACGGAATCGCGGTCGAGCCCTGGGTCGAGCAGCGTCACCGCCGCATGCTCGAGTTCCAAGCGGTGTTGGGTGGCCCTGAAGCGAGAAGTTTCGACATCGGCGATACGGTGGAAGGGCATCTCTTTCCGCTGGACGGATTCGACGGTATCGGAGCCGCGTCGCACCGCGAAATCCTCCGTGCCCTCTACAACCCCGAGTTCCCCCCGTCTCATCCCGGCGCCCCGGGGCTGGAGCGCGCGCAATGGCTTCTTGCCCGATCTCTCGAGAAGTCGGATCGAAAAGGGGCCGATCAAGGCAGTTTCGAGTTTCCGGACGGCGGCTATCTCGTGCTCGCCGACGGCGCCCTAGACGGTTGTCTCGTATTCCGCACGGGCCCGGCGCCGCACGCGCTGTGCAGTCCGGGCCACATGCACGCTGATTTTCTCTCGGTGTACCTGCGCCTTCACGCGACGCCCATCATCGTCGACGCGGGAACCTTCACTTATCGCGCGCGGAAGGACCGCTGGCCGCCTGACGAACCCGAGTGGCGTGCCCATTTCATGTCACCCGCGGCGCACAACGCCCTATGCATCGCGGGACGGGACTCCCTCGTTCGTGGTCCAGGCGATTTTCCATCTGGACCTCTGAAATCACGGGTTCTTGGAAGACAGCTCGCTGCCGGTGCCACCGTTAGCTGGATCGAGGCCCAAACAGTTGGCGACACGCCCTATGACGGTCATGTCCGAGGAGTCGTCCAGATTCAAGGTCGATACTGGCTCGTGTACGACCTGCTCCCAGCGTCCGCGACGGTGGGGCATGCATGGCTCTCACTGCATTTCTCTCAGGATACCTCGCTGCGCGAGCTAGGCGACCACGCTGCCGTCGTTACCGTCGCCGATGCGCAACTGGTGGTCACAACAAGCCAAGGCGCCCGAGCAATGGAGTGGGTCAAGGGGAGCCGCCACCCCGTAGCGGGATGGGTATCCCCGCGATACGGCGAGCTTGCGGCCGCTGCCGAATGCCGAGTCGCGACCAGCTCCGGACCTCCCGTCGTGGCGACCCTTCTGGAGCCGAGCTCAGGTGGCTCGCAGGCTCCAAGACTAGACATCGAGACGACAGACTCCGGCGCGATCGGTGTTCGGATCGCCCGTGACAACGCGGTGGAGTACTTGCTCTTGTCTCGCGATGCTCCGAAGGAACAAGTAAGCCTGTTCGGGATCGACTTCCAAGGGACTGTCCTATGGCTACGAGCCGAGGGGGCGCGACCGAGGGAGCTTCGAGCCCTGGCCGGACACAAAGCCGACTCGAAGTCGCTGGGCTTTTCTCTGGTCAGCCGCCGGGGGCCGAGCGACCTCCATTTGACTTTCGACGGAGAGGCAACGTCGGCGGCCGCACGCCAGGAAGTGGACCTCGTGCTGGCGCTGACCTAGATAGCATGCCTTGCGTGCTCAAAGGCTGCGATGAATCCGCCGAGTGATCTGCGACAGGCCGTGCTCAAGGGCGCCGCATGGTCGATTGCGTTGCGCTGGACCATGCGCGGGCTCGGCTTGGTGAGCACCGTGGTGCTCGCTCGGCTTCTCACGCCCGCCGATTTTGGCCTCGTCGCGATGGCGATGCTGGTAGTGGGGTTCGTGGAGGCTTGGCTTTCGTTCGGCCTGGAAACAGCCCTGATCCAGAACCAGAGCGCGACCAGGGACCATTACGATACCGCTTGGACGCTGCGGATCGTTCAGAGCGTAGTCGTCGCGATCCTGGTCGCGGCCGCAGCGCCGCTCGCTGCGGCGTACTTCAAGGAACCGAGAGTCGTCCCAGTCATCTGGGTAATTTGCCTGGGCCTCGTCTTAGTCGGATTCTCCAACGTGGGTGTGATCGCGTTCCGAAAGGAGCTGGAGTTCCACAAGGAGTTCCGGCTGCAGGTCACCGGGAAGCTTTTCGGCTTCGTCATCGGCCTCGGCGCCGCGCTCTGGTTGCGGAACTACTGGGCGCTGGTGATCGGCACTGTCAGCGGCTTCGCCGTTGCCTGCGCCCTCAGCTACCTCATGCACCCGTACAGGCCTCGATTCTCGTTGGCGCGGGTACGCGAGTTGTGGTCGTTTTCGCAATGGATGCTCGTCCGCAGCATCGGTCACTTCGCCGAGATGAGGGCGGACGAGGTTCTCGTCGGAGGGCTCGGATCGACCCAACAGATGGGACTCTACAACGTCGCCGCTGAACTCGGCCGCCTCCCGGGAAGCGAGCTCGCCGCGCCGTTGAACCAGGCGCTCGTGCCCGGTTTTGCAAAGCTCCAGCATGACGCCCATCGCGTTGCCGCGGCATACCTCAACGCCCTGGGCGCGGTCAGCACCGTAACGATTCCGGCTGCAATCGGCTTGGCATTGGTCGCCGACGAGCTTGTTCTGGTCTTGATGGGCGAACAATGGATTCAAGCGGCTCCCCTGCTCGTGCTCCTCGCCCTCTCTGGCGCCGTCCGCACGGGCGGCTCGCTTGCGACGAGCTTCTTTCTGGGCACTGGGCTGCCTCGTATGGCAGCGGTCTTTTCGTGGCTCAACGCAGCTTTGCTTGTGGGAATCGCCCTTCCGATCGTTGGCGATCACGGTGCCGAAGGCGTAGCCATGGCCAAGATCGCCGGCGGCATAGTCCTGACCATCCTCATCTGCATTGGCATCACACGCGTCAGTGACGTCGGCGGCAAAGACATCGTGGCACGCCTCTGGCGGCCGGTCGTGGCCGCGGGCCTCATGGGTCTTGTCGTCGGATCGGTCCCTGAGTCGGGCAGCGGAGTGCTCGTCGAGCTGCTCCTAAAGGTGTTCGTGGGAGTAGTGACCTATTCCGGAGGGCTACTGTTGATTTGGCGACTGGCAGGATGCCCCGATGGTGCCGAGCGCTTCTTTCTGAGCCACTTGCGCCGACGCCTCAGAAGCTAGCGTCCCGCGAATGACTTGGCGTTCCTGGTGAGCGGCCCGACAGGCTCAGCACAGGCCTGTCGAACCACGAACAGCTTCGCTTCCGCGTAGTGGACAAAAGGAAAGGGGAGATGACGAACGCGTTCGAAAAGTGCAAGAGCCTTCGAAAGTGGTCAGTCTACGTGAAGAGGACCTACGGCAAGGCTTATCTCACTCAGATCCGAGAGATCTTGCGACTCAGAAAGTCGGCCAGCCGACTCGGAGCGACCGACTACTACAAATACCATCTCTATGATGACCTCCGATTCGACTGGGAGGCGAAACAAACGTTTGCGGGATGGCGGATCGTCGACGAACTCGACCGGCGGCTCAATAGCGTTCGATGGCTAGGGGTAACTACGGACAAACTGATCGTCTACTCCGTACTCAGAGGGTTGGAGATACCCACGCCGCGTCTCCTGTGTGTATATCATCCGAGCGGTCGATTCTTCGGCGCGGTTCCGAGCTTTAACGATGTGGGCGAGCTTGGCCGATTCCTTCGCCAGGGCATGCGCTATCCCTTCTTCGCGAAACCGGTCCATGGTTCGGTTGGCGTGGGGGCGTACGCGGTTTCCGGAGTTGATTCGGCCAAAGACGAGCTCCAGCTACTGGATGGCAGGAGGGTGGCCGTGGAGGAGTTCGTTCTGCAATGCCGCTCGGAGCCCGGAATATATCCTTGGGAATCAGGATACCTCTTCCAAGAATACGTCCGTCCGCACGCGCGGATCGTGGAGGTGTGCGGGCCGCGTCTTTCGAGTGTTCGCATCATCGTCCTGTTGTCAGACGCGGGTCCGCGGGTGCACATGGCGGTTTGGAAGGTAACCACCGGCAGCAACGTCACCGACAACTGGCGACACGGGCAAGCCGGTAACCTGTTGGCGTGGGTGGACATCCACACAGGGGAGGTGGTACGCGTGGTTGGTAGGAGTGCATCAGCTCCGGATCTAGAGGACTACTACGGCGAAGTGGAGCTCCATCCAGATACGGGCCAACGTCTCAAAGGCTTTGCGATTCCCCAATGGCCAGAGTTCGTCGAGTTGGTAAAGCGTGCTTCTACGATCTATCCCGCGCTCCGCGTCCAGCACTGGGATATCGCGATCACCGATAATGGGCCCGTTGCATTGGAGATCAATATCGGAGGCGATCTGGATCTCCCGCAGCTGACCGGTCAGGGGTTTCTATCACCGAGGTTTGTCGAGTTTCTGGAGGAGCTCCGAGCGAGCTACCGAGCGTACCGGTGAGGCCGCGCTGCACGCTACTCGATGGCGACCAGTTGACTCTGAGCCTTAGTGAAGCTGCACGTCGGGAGCGCGCCGTTACATGGGAGCCGTACCTACTCGGCGCGCAAGAAATTGTCTGCGCGCGCGATGGAGGGCGGTTTTCGACATGCTTAGACCGGACGCGATTCCTCACGTGACTTGGAGGACGCCACACTAGGCGGCGAGCGGGGCTCCCGGAGAGCAGGCCCAAAGAATGCGGTCGAAGCTCAGGGAGGCGCAGATCGTGGAGAGCCTACGGAGAGTCGCGCCAGGCCTGGCGGCGAAGCGCGGGCAATGATGCGGCTCGCATACACGCTGATGCCCGAGTGGCCCACACTAGCTTGGCTGGCCGTCTGCGGGCGCCGGGCATCAGAGGTGCAAGTTCTGCACGGCCGCGGTGTCGAGACCACCGACGAGTGGTTCGGCGAGGTGGCATGGGCCGGGCAGCACCAAGCGGGGGACTTCGACCGCACCGACCTTGTCGCGGGGAGCGGCGGACGACGACGCAACGGCCGGATCATCTTCGTCTCGGCAGGCTCGACCGTGGACCGACTCCACTCGCTCACCTCTGGCGAGGTGACCCGGGTCTCGAACTCGCTCCCGTGCGTGCTGTCTGCCTCTGGCGCCGGCCTCGATCCGGCCTATCCGCACTACTACCGTGACCTCGCAAGCGTGGTTCGGGGCCTGTCTCGTTACGTGCGGACGCTCCCCACCTCAATAGGGCCACTCAAGCTCACGTACTTCCACAACCTCGCCTGGGACGGCGCAACCCTCACCCGCGAGAGCAAACCCGGGGGGCCACGCGACTTCTCCACCTTCGCGCATTACCGCGGCTTTCTCGAGTCGAGCCTCGGCCGCTTTTCTGAGAACCTCGCAGCACGATCCAGGCCGCTGCCGTATCGCATGCTCGGTACTCTGTCTTCCGGGTACGACTCGTCCACCGTCGCCACCCTGGCCCGGCGGGCCGGGTGCGACGAGGTGATCTGCTTTGAGCGGGCATGGGAATGGCCCGAGAAAGATCGACACCTTGCCCTGCATGAACACCGGCGTCGGAGGGCGAGCGATAGCGGTGTCGAAACTGCCCGTGTTCTAGGCATTCATCCCTTGATCGTTCCTCCGGAGGGCTGGCGGACGCTTGAGATGCCCGAGATTCCCTTCCTCGCTGCGAACGGAATGGGCGAGGAAGTCCGCTTCAAGTCGGCGGAGACCTATCTCGCCGGCCGCGTGCTGCTCACTGGATACCATGGCGACAAGATATGGGCCAAGGCAGTAAAAGATCTTAGCTCAGAGATTGTTCGCGGCGACCCGTCCGGGAGCGCACTTGGCGAGTACCGACTCTGGGCTAGCTTTCTGCATTGTCCCGTCCCGTTCTGGGGGGTACGGCAGATCGCCGACGTGCACGCAATCACGCGCTCCCCCGAGATGGCCCCCTGGGACGTCCCCGGCGACTACAGCCGCCCGATCTGCCGGCGCATCGTCGAGAGTGCGGGCGTGCCGCGCGAACTCTTCGGGACACGCAAGCGCGCCGGCTCGATCATCCTCCACGACAATCCCGATTTCCTCACCCCGACCTCCATGGCCGACTACCTTGGGTGGCTCGCGGAACATCGGGGCGCATGGCTCCGCCGCGGCATGCTTCCGCCGCTTCGCAGCCTCGGCATCGACAGCCTGAGCCGGAAGACCTCGCAGACCGCCGCGGCCTGGATGAGCCGAATGCCGGGGTTTTGGCGACTCCCGTCGCGGCTCGGTCTGGGGTACGGGCCGACGCGGCTTCGCCGTGCGGTATTCCCCTGGGCGGTGGAGCGCGCGATGGTCCGTTACCCTCGGGCGGGGGAGCGAGCGTGATGGAGAGGCGATCACTCCCGCCACGAGAACTCGGGACAGGCCTATCGAACTACGAACCGCTTCGATTCCGTGCGGTCCTCGGCATGCTCGGGCCGAACGCAATTGCCCGTGTGACTTGGAGGACACGACACTAGCGCAAGTAACGAGCAGCGCTCCGGAGAAGGGAGGGCCAGAGCATGCGGTCGACGCGCGGGGAGGCGCAGATCGTCGGGAATTCGCAGGGGGTCGAGTCAGGCTTGTCGGCGAGGCGTGGGCAGTGATGCGGCTCACATACACGCCGATGCCCGATTGGCCCCCCCTCGCCTGGCTGGCCGTCTGCAGGCGCCAGGCATCGGAGGTCGAGGTCCTGCACGGCCGCGACGTCGAGACCACGGACGAGTGGTTCGGCGAGGTGGCGTGGGTCGGGGCGCACCAGACAGGCGACTTCGACCGCACCGACCTCGTCGCAGGAAGCGGCGGACGACGCCGCGACGGCCGGATCATCTTCGTCTCGGCAGGCGAGACCGTAGAGCGACTCCACTCGCTCACCTGCGGCGACGTGACCCGGATCTCTAACTCCCTCCCGTGCGTGCTCTCCGGTGCTGGCGCCCGGCTCGACCCGAGCTACCCGCACTACTACCGCGACCTGTCGAGCGTGGTCCGGGGCCTTTCTCGCTACGTGCGGACGCTACCCACCTCAATGGGACCGCTGGAGCTCACGTACTTCCACAACCTCGCCTGGGATGGCGCTACCCTCACCAGCGAGAACAAGCCCGGTAAACCGCGCGACTTCTCGACGTTTGCGCGTTATCGCGACTTTCTAGAGTCGAACCTCGCCCGTTTTGCCGGGAATCTCGCGGCGAAGTCCCGGTCGCGGCCGTATCGCATGCTCGGCACCTTGTCCTCGGGGTACGACTCCGCCACGGTGGCCACCCTAGCCCGACAGGCCGGGTGCGAGGAGGTGATCTGCTTCGATCGCGCATGGCCCGATCAGGATCGGGAACGCGCGCTACGTGAACGGCAGAGCGTGAGCGACAGCGGCGCAGAGACGGCGCGACTTCTCGGCATCCGTCCAATCGTGGTGCCCTTGGAAGGCTGGCGAGCCTTTCAGACGCCCGAGATTCCCTTCCTCGCCGCGAACGGAATGGGGGAGGAGGTCCGCTTCAAGTCCGCGGAGACGCATCTGGCCGACCGGGTGCTGCTCACCGGCTATCTCGGCGGAGTGATCTGGGCGAAGGGGAAGAGGGACCTGAGCCCCGACATCGTGAAGAAAGACCCATCCGGGAGCGCGTTGGGCGAGTACCGGCTAAGGGTCGGGTTTCTCCACTGCCCGCTCCCGTACTGGGGTGTACGGCAAATCGCCGACGTGCACGCGATCACCCGCTCGCCCGAGATGGCCCCCTGGGACGTCCCCGGGGATTACAGTCGACCGATCTGCCGGCGCATCGTCGAGAGCGCAGGCGTGCCGCGCGAGCTCTTCGGAATGCACAAGCGCGCCGGCTCGATCATGCTCCACGATGACCCCGATTTCCTCACTCCCACCTCCATGGCCGACTACCTCGGCTGGCTCGCGGAGCATCGGGGCGCATGGCTCCGCCGCGGCGTGCTTCCACCGCTTCGCAACCTCAGCATCGACCGTCTGACCCTGAAGAGCTCAGAGACCGTTGCGGCCTGGATGAAGCGAATGCCGGGGCTCTGGCGACTCCCGTCGCGGCTCGGTCTCGGGTACGGGCCGACGCGGCTTCGCCGGGCGCTCTTCCCCTGGGCAGTGGAACGGGCGATGGCCCGCTACGCTCGAGCGGGGGAGCAGCCGTAGAGCAGCGAGCGATATCTTGTCGCCGTCCGCGCACCAAGTCGCCATCAGTCACACCCCGAGCGGCTTGTAGAGATGCACATAGGAGTCCCATTTATTGAGGATAGCGATGCTTTTCAATCCCGGCACCCACAAGAAGCGCTTGTAATTGCCGATGGGCTGGGTGTCGGCGACGACGGCGTCCCCGCCCATCGTGACGAGCGACACCGTCCATGGATTCGTCAGGGGGTTCGATGAAGGCGGTTGGATCTTGTAGATGTCCTGCGGGTTCCGTGGCGTGCTCGACGTGCCCTGACTGTAGAGGAAGTAGCAGTCGAGATCAGGGCAGTATAGAAGCCCGGCATGGAAAGCGTAACCGCGCGGCCATACCGTACCAACCATCGTCAGCTCAACCGCCGCATTCGTGCTATCGACGGCAATCGCGCGGAGTGTCCCAGGAGCCTCGCTGCCAGGGTCGCCGGAGAGGGTGAAGCGCGGCATGAGCCAGAGCCGGCGCGCATCGTCGAAGACGCCACTGGTGTTGTCGGAGACGTTCGTCCACGTTCTGTTGACCTGCGTCTTTGTCGGCAGATCGAGGTAACCGTAGGAGTGATAGATCCGCTGCCGCTCGTCGTCGTGGCCAATGATCGGCACGCGCGCCGAGATCAGCGGCGCCTGGCCGCCACGGTTGGCCGAGAATCGACCCCATGTCCTGGTGTCCAGGTCGAAGTAGTGGGCGCGTCCCGTGCTCTTTGTGCCGTACACGAATGTCGAGTGAGGCCGAAGCAGCGCACCGCGCTGGTTGCCGATGTATGAACCGGGGATCCATATGACCCCGTCATAGACGTGCGGGACGCCGGGCTGCGTTCCGGCCGGCAGCGGGCCGAATCCGTCCGCGACCGCCGGACCGTGCTCGCACTCTACCCTGTTGAAATGCAGCGGATCGCTCGGGCTGCGCCCGGAATCGGCCGCCGCGCCACTCATCGCCCGTGTCGGGTCGCTCAGCCGCTCCCAGCGCCGCGTGTCGAAGTCGAAGGCATAGACCTCGTTGCCCCAATAGTCACCGTCGCCGCCGTTGTGGCAGAGCATCGCGCCATTCATGGAAAAGTGCTGCGCGAAGGCCGCGCTCGCCCAGGCGCGGGTCACCGCCGCGACGCCGATGTGTCCCCTGTAGACGGGGGAGGGTCCGCTGGATGAATACGGCTTTACCGCATCGATCGTATTGACCGGCTTGCCATCGGCGTCTTTGGTGATCGCCCTCACGTCCCCGGCCGCCGGGGTCCATGAGGGCGGGGACCACGTCATTATGAAGACGGCCTCGCCATTGGTCGGCGTCGCTAGAATGCGATCCTCGACCGCGCAATACTCCGCGCAGTTGAACCGCCTACCCTTCGGGAAGTTCGCAGACGCGACCGCGAGCTGGCGCGGATATGAATAGGTGCGCACGGCAAGCGTATCGACGTCGATCTCGAAGATGCCCGTCTCGTTCTCCGGGCCCACCGGACTCTGCGACGTCGTCGGGTGTCCCGCCGGCTGCGCGAACATGTACAGCTTCCTGGTGCTCGGCCGGAACATCAGCGGGACCTGCCCGACAGGAGGTGTCTGCCCCGCCCTGTACTTGAAGAGCGCTGTGAGCAGCGTGCGCGTGGTCACCGACGCCGGGAGAGAGGACAACTTCGTAGCGAAGACGCTGCCGTGTCTCGTCCACTCGGTCCAGAAGACCTCGTCGTTCTGCGGGTCGTAAGCCATCTGGAACGAGTGAGAAGCCCACGGCTCGGGCAAGACGTTGTGAACCACGCTGCCAGTCTGCCCGCTCGCGCAGTGGTACCAGTAGAACTTCGCCCCCCTTATCCAGATCAGATAATCGCGGCGCGGGTAGTAGATGCCGCCCTGACCTTCGCCCGGCGCAATGGGAGGTGGAGCGGGGGCACCGGAGCCGGGATAGGGCTCGACCTCTTCCCACTCGCCCGCGAGCGCGCCGGTGAGCCAGAAGCGCCAGATGCCATAGCGCTTCCTGACACCGAGGTTGCGCTTGTCGTCCCAAACGTCCGTCCCCGGCCCCGCGTAGTATCCGCCCCAGACCCAGTAGCACTTGCGCAAGGAATCGAACACGAACGGGCAGGAATCCATTCCCACCGGAAACGGGCGGCCAGGCTTGCCCCAGTAGGGATAAAAGTTGTCGAATACGCCGGCCGGCGTCAGCCTGTGGAAGCGCATCCCGCTCGAAGCCAACGAGAACGGCGGATACGTCCCGTCCCCGCCGTAGCTGTAGATCTTCCGGTCGAACGGGTTGTAGGTCCATTCCGTATGCTTGCCGAAGACGATTCTGAGCGGGCCCACGCCAGTCTGCGGATCGGTCCAGTTGGGCAGCGGGACGATCGAATCGAGCGTCAGAGAGTCGCCGCCTGCGGGCGCGCTCGGGGGACGCGGCGGTACCGGCCCCGGTGTCGGTGTCGGCGTCGGGGTCGGTCGAACGGGCGGCCGATTGGGGTCTTGCGCGAGCAGCACGCGCGGCATGAACCCCGCGGCGAGCAGGCCGGCGGCTCTCAGCATGGCCTTTCTGCGATCCATCTCGAACCTCCCTTTCGTCGTCGATTCTGTCCGCCGGCGCGGCGTGTAGGACGGGCGGATCCGGCCAGAAAGCGTCAATCCTAGCAGGTTTTCCGAGCGGGTCTATGACGCTGTCATAGTCCTGACATCACCCTCTCCGCCGCGCTCGAATCTCGAGCATGAGCGCGTCGGCGAAGAACTTGGCAGCCCAGTTCAGGTACTCGTACCTCCCGTACTCGCCCCAAATCGGCTGCGACCCCTTGATGCCGCCGCGGATCCCCGGATCCGGCGCGCTCAGATCCTGGGTGGCAGAAAGGTAGCGATTCATCCGCTCGGCGGCGCGAAGGTAACGTGCCTCGCCGGTCGCCTCGTAGAGCCTGAGCCAGACGATCGCGGTCTGCGCATCGCCGGTGAGGCAGCTCCAGCTCGCCGACCCGTTCCACTCCGCGTCGAATCGTCCCGCGAGGCCGCCGTCGCCCCGCTGCCTCGAGAGCAACGCGTCGGCCGCCTCGCGAGCCGCGCTCCGGAACCGGTCTTCCCCGAGCACACAACCGGCTTCGAGCAGACCTTCCATCGTATAGGCGATGGTGTGCAGCAGCGGATGAGTGTTGTCGTCCAGGCAACAATCCTCGAACCAGCCGTTGGGCCGCTGCTTCGTGAGCACGAACTCGAGGTTGCGGACGGCCGCATCGCGGTGCGCAGCGTCGTTGGTCACTCGAGACGCTTCGAGCAGGCCCCAGGCAGTGCGCGCATCGTAAACGTTGACGCCGTGCCGGGCGTACTGAGAGCCGTGACGCCGCCAGGATCCATCCGGGTCCATCGCTGCGACGAGGAAATCGGCGCCTCGTTTCGCCGCCCGTCGGAAGGCGTCGCTGCCGGTCTCTCGGTAAGCAGCTGCCCATCCGAAGAGCACCTGGCCGGTGTTGAAAATCGCGGGCGTCGGCGGGAAGTCGATGACGCCGCCCTGCACCGCTCCGGTCTCCATCTGCACGTCGGCTTCCCATTGGGCCATGCGGATCGCTCGCTCGCGGTATTCGATTCTCCCGGTGAGTGACGCGTAAGCGAGAAAAGTCGGAATGATGTAACCCGTCGTTTCCGGATAGGAAGCCAGCCAGCCGGACCGTCTGTGGCTTAGCAGGTATCGCAACGTGTAGCTTCGCGAAACGCCCGCATCAGGCGTCGCGTCCTGAGCGCGCGACAGCCATTGCATGGCTGCCTCGAGATGGACTTCCGGAGCCTCGACCGGGTGGCATCCACCGACCAGGTCGCCAAGTGTGAGGGAAATTCGCTTCGTCCAAAGCATTGCAGGCGTCGATACCGGGAATGATTTCGGGGGGTGCTGAATGAGTGGAGCGCCTCTTCATCGGCACGGACCGCGACTGTCGGTGGCACTTACAGTTGGCACCGCCACCTCGCAAGCGCGCCGAGATGAATCAAAGGGTTACATCGCTGGCCCGTTCGATGCGTGCTGGCGCGAAATCCCCGTTGCACCGAGAGCCCGACATGAGACTTCTCAAAGCATTGGCCGCCGGCTTGGCCCTCGGCCTTCTCTCGCTGCCTGTATCGGCAGGGGTGTTCACCATCACCTCGCCGGGGCCGCTCGATAGCCAGTTCCCGATCACGATCCAGATCGACAACGCCGACGGCTTCGATCTGCTCAAGGCCACGTTCGACCTTTCGGGGACCGAGGCCGCGGCTCCTGGGATACAGCCCCTCATCATCGACGGAGATCCGTTCAACATCGTCGGGCCTCCCGGGGGCACGGCAACCTTCTTTTCGATCAGCGATACGGTGTTCGGCTTCAACTTCACCGGGTTCAACAACGGGGAGACGTTCAGTTTCGATTGGGATCCGGACATCGCCGGCGATACTCTTTACGGCGCGGAGGTCATCGAGCAGCTCGGCATGCTGATCACGCTCAATACTGCCGGCGGGGCGGTGGGTGGCACCCTGGAGGTCGACTCGGACCAGTCCGGCCTGATCGCCATCATCCAATCGCCCGTTCCCGAGCCCGCCTCGCTGGCCCTCCTCGGCGCGGCGCTCGCGGGCCTCGCCTTCGCACGGCGGAGCCTCAGCTAACACGCGAACCTCCTCGGTTCGAGGGAGACGGGGCGAACGGCGCCCCGTTCGTTTTTGCGACGTCCGACCCCGGGCACGGAATCGCTCGCTCAGACCGGGCGCTCCTCTCCGCTGCCACCACGCAGGCGTGGCTCACCGCACTACCTATCCACGGGAGGTTGGCGAGCAGCATCCGCGCGATGCCCGACTCGACAAGGCGCTGCACGGCCTGGAATCTGCCGGGGAGTATGGGAATCCAGGCGATCCGGATCCGCTCGAATCCGTGGCGTCGGAACACCTGCTTCAACCGCCCTGGAGAATCGAACCGTAGCCGGCCTTCATCGCCTCTCGCCTTCCCGAGCAGCCGTTTCAGCAAGTCCGGCAGGCAATTCGCGTTCAACGCGTCCACCCGAACGCGCCCGCCTGGACGCACCACCCGCGCCAGCTCGGAGATCGCGCGCTCGGGATCGGACAACGCCTGCAGCACGCCGAAGCAGATGGCGCCGTCGCAGGAGCTCGAGGCAAGCGGAAGTCTGGTGACATCCGCTGCAAGCCAAAGGACCGAACCGCCCGCGGATCGCGCTCTTGCCTTCAGGAGCGACGGCACGGAGTAGTCGAGCCCGATGACCTGCTGCCCGGCGGAAGCCATCGCTCTTGCGTACGTCCCCGCCCCGCACCCCGCGTCGAGCCAGAGGGCGCCGGCGACGTCCGGGTGCCAGCTTCTGAGGAAGTCCTGGAGTCGCGCCTGAAGTCCAGCCTCGCTCCACCCCGCTATGCCGGCATCGCTCTCGTGCTCGCGGCCGAACTTCTCGAAACGACGCCGCCACGTTGACTCGAAATCTGAGTTCATGGTTGGTCATGCAGCCGACGAGTGGCGCTCCTGAACAGGCCGTTCGCCGATTCCCTCCCGCCGCTGACCTCCGACGCCCGCCTCGACGAGCAGCAGCAGATTCCAGAACCGCTGGAGCTGCGGTGCCCTCATGCTCTCACGGGTCCGGAAGCCGTCGACCCAGCCACTCAAGGCTGCGGGGTCGACAATTTGCGAGATCGCGTCGCCATGGTCACGGATCAGGGCCCGCAGGCGATTCAGGTGTTGAGCAACCAGGAGCCTGGTATCGATCTCTGGTGGTGCCAAATGACGCCTCAGACTGGGGAACGTCGCGACGAGGGCGTTGACCAGCGTTCCCCGCGCCCGGCGGAGAAGCGAGGGCGGGCGTGGAGGAGTGAATAGCGTGGGGAACCGCGCGCGAGCGTAATCCAGGTAAAGCGCCTGACCCCTCAAGTCGTCGTAGGCCAGGTTCGACCAGAAGTCGATCATCGCGCGGGTATAGAACAGCGGCGCCACCGGAACCTCGTCGCTTAAGAAGTTGACTTGGGAAGCGGCGATCCGGCGCTGCCTGCAGAACAAGTCGAGATGCAGAGCCTGCTGGTGCGCGAAGGCGAACTGGGCCCCGTCGCAAGCCTGGAGAAGTGCGGCTCGCATCATGTCGCGGACCCGGTCGCGCGCTTCCGCTCGGAGCACGTCGGAGCTGGTCCAGCTCCGGTCCGCGCGCTCGTCGAGGCTCCACGCCTCCCAGTTGGCGAGCCAGTCTCCGCCGAAGCGGTCGACGACGTGCCGGCCGGAGAGCGCATCGCCCAGGTAACCCAGGACGACCTGCCCTTTCAGGGAGGCGAGGGTCCGCCGCCAATCGTGGGCCCAGCCGGCGCCGTACTGGTAGCCGGCCACGACGCCCAGCCGCTGCACGGCAGCGCTCCAGGACTGCCAGGGCGTGCGGCGGTCTGGATTGAAGAGCTCGTGCCTCAGCCGCTCCTGGCGACAGGCGGCGAGCGCGCCTTTGACGTCCGTGCTTCCCGGCAGGCCGAACGTGGCACAGGCGGGGCGCTGCCCATGCCGCAGCAGGACCCCGAGGCCGTACCGCGAGTCGTTTCCCGAGGAAAGGGAGACAGCCCAATCGGTCGGAGCATCCGCCCGCGACCATGCCTTGTAGCTTGCGTCGAGGGCCGCTTCCAGGACCTCGAACTTTGCTGCGAGCGATGCTCCGGCCCAGCGGTCCCCATATTCGGGCGCACGCAAGCGTTTCCGGGAGACCCGGCCTTCCTGAAACGTCAGCGCCGAGTCGGGCGACACCAGCCGGATCTCGTCGAAGCAGGTCGAGTCATCGACTGGGTACGTCAGGGTCACGAGCAGCAGGCACGCGTCCTCGTTCAGCCGCGGAACCCTGGGCAGGGATCTCGCCAGGGCGCCAAAGTCGCTTGAGAACGCCACCCCGTCGGGCACCCGGGCCCAGTACAGCCAGGCAACGCCGAGCCTGTCGCACAAGACTTCGAGGCTTTGGCGCTGCTCGTCATAAGCAAAAGCCAGCCAATAGCCGTCGAGCTCCCGGACGGACTCGGCCACCTGTCCGCCCTCGAGCTGCGCGACGTCCTGGGCAACACCCAACGGGCGACCCACGATGGCAACGCGGACGCCATCCTGGGCAGTACCGAGTATGACCCTCGTGGCCTCGCTTCCGGTTCGGCGCAGCCGCAAGACGAACCCGGGTTCGTCCACCACAACCTCGTCAACGCCCGGCGTGTCGATCTCTCCCTGCAGCTTCGAGAGGATGCGCCGATCGCAATGCAGGGTCTGCATGGCGAGGAGTCCGTACAGTATCGTCATTTATCTGCTCGAAACCGATCGAAGCCTGCGAAGGTGCGCGCGCTCAGCGCAGCGAATGGGCCGCGACCTCGCTCACGACGTATCGGAATTTGCCGGATCGCTCGGCCTCGATGCGCGGCACCTCCTCGAGCACGACTTTGACGCCCTCGCCGAGTCTCGCCTTGAGGCCGTCCTCGATTCTTCGGCGGGCGGGCTCGCCATATCCGGCGCCGGGGACGAGCAGAACCCGAGTCTGATCGAGGCTCTCCTGGACGATCTTGAACGAGTCGATCCCCGCGGTCTCGCGGAGCACGTAGATGAGCGCGAGGCCGTGCATCACGGTGCCGTCCTTCGCAACGACGAAATCGGTCGTCCGGCCCTGGATGTCCTTCAGCAGCGGGAGGCCGCGGCCGCACGGGCAACGGCGGTCGTCGAGCGCCGCGACATCTCCCGTCCGGTAGCGGATGAACGGGAAGTCCGCGGTCGCGAGGTGGGTGACGACGATCTCGCCCGCCTCACCTGCCAGGACGGGACGTCCGTCGCGGTCGACGATCTCGACGATGACGTCCTCGGCGGTGATGTGCATGCCGCCTTCGGGGCACTCATGCGCGACGAACCCGGCGTCCCTGCCGCCGTACCCGTTCGCGACGCGGCAGCCGAACGTCGCGGCGATGAGCTCCTTCTGATCGTCATAGAGCCGCTCCGCGGTCACGAACGCCACCCGGATGCCCAGATCGTCCATGCGCACGCCTTTCCCCCGCGCGTGCCGCGCGATGTGAGCGAGCGCCGAGGGATAGCCGAAGAGCATCTTCGGGCGCATCGCCCGGATCGCGGCGATGAACCCGTCGAGCTTCGCGGGGGACATCTCGAACGCCGACAGGAGCTGCGTGCGGAGCAGGCGGTCTCGAATCGCGCGCAAGCGATCCTGCGCATTCAGCTCGATTGGCGAGCCCCAGACGACGATCTCCGGATCGCCGATGTCGACGTCCCACCAGCGGGTCGCGCGCCACTTCGCGGCGACGTCGTGGCTCACGCGCTCGGGGCCGATGAAAAAGACGAGCGGCTCGCCGGTGGAGCCGCCCGTGTTGTAGGGCCGCAACGACGGCGCCCGATCGGATCGCAGCCGATCGGCATTGGCCCGGATCACGTCCTTGGTCAGGAACGGGAGCTTCGCGAGATCCCGGAGGGTCGAGAGCTGCGCGGGCGTGACCCCCGCTCGGGGCAGGAGCTCCCGGTAATAGGGGACCTCGACGCTCACGCGGCTCAGCAGCTTGCGCAGCTTCGCGAGCTGCAGGGAGGCGAGCCGCTCGGCCGGCCACCATTGGGTCTGCTCGAGCTCGCGCCGGACGGCGACGGTCGCGTGCCCCTTCAGCCGCTCCTGCAGCGGGAAGACGAGCGAAGAGCACACGCGCGTATAGAGCCCGGGCATCGACTAGTCGCTCGCGGTCGCCGGGCGGGGATGCAACGGCTTCGCCGCGAGCGCCGCATAGATCTCGAGCCAGGCTTCCCGAACCCGCGGCCAGGCGAACTGCTCTGCGGCGGCACGGCCGGCCTCGGCGAGCGAGGAAGCCAGCGCATTGGAGCCCAGCACGCGCAGCGCCGCTTCGGCCATCGCGTCCGGCCGGCGAGGCTCGACCAGCAAGGCGTTCCGACCGTCATCCACGAGAGAGGGCACGCCGCCAGCGTTGGTGCTCACGACGGGAACGCCGGACGCCCAGGCCTCGAGGATGGAGATCGGCATGTTGTCGACCGTGCTCGGGTTGAGCATCACGGAGGCGGAGTGGTAGAGCGCGGGCATGTCCCGGTTCTCGATGCGGCCGCTGAACGCAATCGCGTCGGTGACGCCCAGGTCGACTGCCAGCGCCCGAAGCGTCGCCTCCGCCGGCCCGGTGCCAGCGACCGTCAGGCGCGCATCCGGATGGCGGCCCAGCACGATGGAAAACGCGCGAATCGCCGTCTCGACGTCGTAGATCGGCTCGAGATTTCGAGTCACGATGAGGTGCGGCACCGCCGGGACGCTGCTGCGCCGGGAGAATCGCGCGAGGTCGATGATGTTCGGGACGATCCGGACCGCCACCCCATAGCGCGCGAACACCGAGGCCAGGAAGCTGCTGGGCACGACCACGGCCGCCGCGCGCGCGAGTACGGGCTTCACCCAGGAGAAGGACTTCGCGAAGAACCGCTCCGCGTCGCCGCCACGGTAGTTCACTACTACGGGCACCCGGCGAAGGTGTGCGATCCAGATCGCGGGCGCGGCAAAGAGGTGCCATGCCCACCCCGAGTTCGCCATCACGTGAGCCAGCTGCACCCGGCCCAGCGTCCGCCAAAGCGCGATGACGTAGGGCACCAAACGGCAAAATGCTCGAACTCCCCATATGGCGCCAACCCAGGCGGGCCGATAGGGCGGGTTGACCTGCACCACCTCCACCTGCAGGCCCTCGGACCGAAGCAGCTCCGCGAGCTGATGCGTCTGGTTCGCCATCCCGCCCGATGGCGGCGGGAGCGGCCCCACGAGCGCGATCCGGAGCGGTGCCATCTCACCAACACAGTCCGACGTAGGTGCCCCGAAGCCGCTTGCGATCCCCGATATTCGCCAGATCGAGCAGCAGCTGATCGTCGCGGACGTGGTTCGCCAGCGCCTCGACCGTTCGCGCGTCATTCAGGCCGACCACGAGCACATCCGACTCCGCGACCACGCTCTCGAGGTCGCGGCGCATGAGCGCCCCGATGTGGGGAAGGTGGGTTTCGATAAAGCGCCGGTTGGCCCCGAGCAGATTGGAGAGGTGCACGTCGGGGTCGTAGACGACCAGGCTCAGGCCCTTGCCGATCAACTGCTCCGCGAGCAGGACGAGCGGGCTCTCCCGCAGGTCGTCCGTGCCGCTCTTGAAGGCGAGGCCGATCAGGCCGACGCGCCGCTTTCCGCTCGCGAGCACCTTCGCGATCGCGTGGTCGATGTGGATGCGGTTCGAGTGGAGGATGCTGGCGTGCAGCGGCAGCTCGACGTCGCGGGTCTTCGCGAGGTACGCGGTTGCGCGCAGGTCCTTCGGCAGGCAGGAACCGCCGAACGCGAACCCGGGCCTGAGATAGGCACGCGAGATGTTGAGCTGCGTGTCGCGGCAGACCAGGTCCATCACTTCGAACGGATCAACATCCAGCGCCTCGCAAAGCCGGGCGGTCTCGTTCGCGAACGTGATCTTCAGCGCGTGGAAGTTGTTGCAGCAGTACTTGACCATCTCGGCCGCGCGGATCGACGTCGCATGGAAGGCGCACGGCAGGTGACCGAACAGCTCGCGGAGCATGACGACCGGCGCCCCGGCGCTCGCGCCGACGATCGTAAACGGCGGGCTGTCGTAGTCGCGGATCGACGTGCCTTCGCGCAGGAACTCCGGCTGGAAGCACATGTGGAAGTCGACCCCGTCCCGCTTCCCGGACTCGCGCTCGATGATTGGCCGCAGCACGTCCTCGACCGTACCCGGGATGAGCGTCGAGCGGAACACGAAGACGTGCGGCGCGCGCTTCTCGCGCATCGCGGCCCCGAGGTCTTTCGCGAGGCGCAGCATCGCCGTCTGGTCCTGGCTGCCGTTCGGCGCGGAAGGCGTGCCGACGCAGATGAGCGAGAGATCGGTCTGCAGCACGGCCTCGCGGGTCTCGCGCGTCACCGACACCAGTCCGCTCGCCGCGACCTGCGCCATCAGCTGGACCATGCCCTCTTCCACGACCGGGGTCTTGCCCGCGGCGATCTGGTCGAGCTTCGTCTGTTCGATGTCCGCGCCGACGACGCGGTGGCCGTCGCGCGCGAGGCAGGCGAGCGACACCGCGCCGACGTAGCCGAGGCCGAAGATGCTGATGTTCACTGGCTCAATAGCTCCGCTATGCAGGCTCCCGAACCCCCACCCTTCCCTCCCCCTCGGAGGGGGAGGGAAGAGGCGAGCCGGTGCGCGCGGCGAGGCAGCGCTCGATGATGCCGTCGAGCCGCCGCATCGAGCTCGGCCAGGCGTGATGGGAGAGCATCCGCGCGCGCCCCGCCGCCGCGAGCCGCCGGCGCTCCAGCGGATTGTCGAGGACGTGCAGGATCGCCTGGGCGTAGTCGCCCGGCGCCGACGCGACCAGGAAGTGCTCCCATTCGAGCGCATCCACTCCACCCGCAGCGACGCTGCTCGCGACGACCGGTACCCCGGCGGCCATCGCCTCGAGGATCTTGTTCTGGGTGCCGCGGGCGATGTTCAGCGGGGCGACCATGAGCGCGGAACGCGCGAGATACGGACGCACGTCGGGCACCGACGCCGTGACGGTGACACCCGGGAGCTCGCCGAGCTTGCGCACCGCGGGCGAGGGCTCGGCGCCGACGATCAAGAGCTTCAGGCTCGGCCGGCGTGCGCGCAGCGCCGGGAGCGTGCGCGCGCAGAAGTCGAACATGCACTCCTGGTTCGGGTAGTAGTCCATGCGCCCGACGAAGGAGATCGTGTCCGGGTCGTGCGGCTCGCTCGACGGCGCGAAGTAGTCGCTGTCGACGCCGTTCGGGAACCAGTCGGTGGAGGCGCCGGTCGCAAAGCTCTCGAGCGTCTCCCACTCTGCCCGGGTGGTCGCAGTGCAGAGGTCGAAGCGCCGCGCGAGCCGCTTCTCGTCGCGCTCGAGCTTGCGCGCCTCGAGCCAGTAGCCGACGGAGAGCGGGAACGGCTTGTAGCGCGCGTACTCCAGCCACTTCTGCGAGTCCATGTCACCGTAGTCGAGGATCTTCGGCGCGCCGTCGAACTTCGCGACGTACTGCGCGACCGACGAGCAGTGCACGAAGACCAGGTCGAAGCGCTCGCTCGCGAGGAGGCGGCGGATCCGCCGCGCGAGGTCCGCCGAGTAGAAGTAGCCGAGCGAGGACGGCACGGGGGTCGGCAGCCGCGCGACCATTCGCAGCACCTGCACCGGGCCCCGGACCTGCGCCATCTCGAAGCGGGCGCAGTAGGGCGCGATGCCGCGCCCTTCGTCGGCTTCCTGATCCGACCGCGCGATCGAGGCCACCGTGACCTCGTGATTCGCCGCGAGATGCTTGATCATGTTGAACGGGCGGATCTTGCCGCCCCGCTTCGGCGGGAACGGAAAGCGGTGGCAGACGTAGAGGATCTTCACGCCATGGCCTCCGCCAGCGCGGGCGCGGCGAGGGATTTCAGCTCCGTCGCCACGTCGCCCGGGGTCCGGCCGTCGAGGAAGATCCGGCACCAGACCTCCAGGTTGAGCAGCGCGAGCAGCCGGTCGGTGCCGTCGATCCGGTTCGCTTCGTGCGCCCGGATCAGCGCGCCGATCTCCTCGTGGCGAAAGAAGCCGCGCGCGGCCACGGTCCGCGGGGAGAGCAGCGCGCGCAGCACGGGAGCGAGATCGCCCTTGAGCCACGCGCCCATCGGCGTGCCAAAGCCACGCTTCTTGCGCTCGAGGATGTCCTTCGGGAGCACGCCGCTCACCGCCGCCTTCATCGCGTGCTTCAGCTCGCCGCCGCGGATCTTGATGTCCTCGGGCATGCGCGCGGCGAGCTCGACGAGCTCGTGGTCGAGCAGCGGCACGCGGCACTCGAGCGACACCGCCATGCTCATCTTGTCGGTGAGGAGCAGGAGATCGTCGGGAAGCTGGGTCTCCGCGTCGACGGCGAACATGCGGTTCAGCGCGTCGTCGCTCGTGGCCCGGCGGAACGCCTCGCCGAGCGCGTCGCGGCGGTCGTAGCCGTTCACGGTCAGCAGGCGGTCCGCCGCGTCGCGAGGGAAAACCTGCACGTAGGCGCGGTAGCGCTCCTCGAACGGCAGGCCCGCAGCGGAGAGGAAGCCCTTCGCCAGCCGCAGGAGGTTCAGCGCCGCCGAGTGACGGTCGCTCGGGAGCCGTTCGCCCAGCCGCGCGGCGGCGCGACGCATCCAGGCCGGCAAGCGGTCGAAGTACGCCTGGTAGTGGTTGCCGAGATAGCGCCTGTAGCCCCCGAACAGCTCGTCGCCGCCGACGCCCGAGAGGATCACCGTGACCTCCCGGCGCGCGAATTCGGAGACGAGGTAGGTCGTGATGAACGCGGTGTCGGCGATCGGCTCGTCCATGTGCCAAAGGAGGTGCGGGAGGAGCTCCACCACGTCCGGCCGCACGAGGATCTCGCGGTGCTCGGTCCCGAAGCGCTCGGCGATGCGCCGCGCGTACGGCAGCTCGTTGTAGAACGCCTCCGCCTCGCCGCCCGAGAAGCCGATCGCGTAGGTCTTGACCGGGCGGTCGCTCGCGGCCGCCATGTAAGCAACGACGCTGCTCGAGTCGAGCCCGCCCGACAGGAAGGCGCCGATCGGGACGTCGCTCACCATCTGCATACGAACCGATTCGGCGAGCCGCGCGCGCAGCCGCTCCGCCCAGTCGGCCCCGCTCACGCCGCGCTCCACCGATTCCGGCATCCGCCAATACCGGCTGCGCGAGACCTTGCCCCCCTCGACGACGAGCAGCGTGGCGGGTGGCAGTTTCTCGATGCCGCGGAAGATCGACTGCGGCGCGGGGACATACCCGAGGTTCAGGTACGAGTCGAGCGCCGATGGGTCGACCTCAGTTCGCACGCCGGGCAGGGCGAGGATCGCCTTCGCCTCGCTTGCGAAAACGAGGCGCTTGCCGTCGACAAGCACGTACAGGGGCTTGATGCCCAGCCGGTCGCGCGCGAGTAGCAGCCGCCGGCGACGCGCGTCCCACAGCGCGAATGCGAACATGCCGTTCAGGTGCCGCACACAGTCGTCGCCGTGCTCGGCGTAGAGATGCAGGATCGTCTCGCAGTCGGAGCCCGTCTTGAAGCGATGACCGCGGGCCTCGAGGTCGCGCCGCAGCTCGCGGAAGTTGTAGATCTCGCCGTTCGCGACCAGCCAGAGCGTCCCATCCGGGCTCGAGAGGGGCTGGTGGCCGCCGGCGAGGTCGATGATCGAGAGCCGTCGCATGCCGATCGCGCACGGCCCGTCGGCGTGCGCCCCCTCGTCGTCGGGGCCGCGGTGCACGGTGAGCCGCGCCATCGGGGTGAGCGCGCGGGCGGGAGCGGGAGCGCCGTCGAGGTTCAGGATGCCATAGATGCCGCACATGGCTCGAGGTGCGCCCGCTCAGGCCTGCACCGCGACTCGCGCCGCCGGAGCGAGGCTCTCGTACACGCGCGCATAACGCGCCACGCTCCGCGCCCAGGTCCGCTCCGCCTCGACGAAGCGGCGCGCCTGCTGACGAAGGCGCGGCCAGTCCGCCCGCCGCGCGAGCACCGCTTCGATCGTCGCCGCGAGCGCGCGCGCGTCGCCGGCGGGAAAGAGAAACCCGGTCTCGCCGTCGCGGATCAGCTCGCGATGCCCGCCGACGTCGGAGGCAACGAGCATCCGCCCCTGGGCCATCGCCTCGAGCGGTTTCAGCGGCGTGACGAGCTCCGTGAGCCGCATCCGGTAGCGCGGATAGGCGAGCACGTCGATGAGGTCGTAGTACCGCTGCACCTCCGCGTGCGGGACACGGCCGGCGAACACCACGCGCTCATCCAGGGACAGCGCCCGCGCTTGCGCGCGGAGCGCGGCCTCCTGCGGCCCGCCGCCGACGAGCAGCACGCGCAGCTCCGGGTGGCGGGACGCAAGCAAGGCGAAGGCGTCGAGCAGAAGGTCGAGCCCTTCGTAACCGTAGAACGAGCCCGCGAAGCCGATCACCGTCTTCCCGGTCAGGCCGAGTGTGCGTGAGAGTGCCTGATCGGGTTCCGAGACGTGGCGAAACAGGGTGGTGTCGACGGCGTTCGGGATCACGGTGATCCGGGCCTCCGGGACGCCGCGCGCCGCGATCTCGCCGCGCAGGCCTTCGCAGATCGTCGTGACGCGATCGGCGCGTCGCAGCGCGAACGTCTCGAGCGCCCGCGACGCGAGGTAACGCACGCTGCCCTCGGTGGTCGTCCCGTGATCGACCGCGGCATCTTCCCAGAGCGCGCGCACCTCATACACGACGGGAAGCCCGCGCCGCCGGGCCACCCAGAGCGCCGGCAGCGCGTTGAGGACCGGCGAATGGGCCTGCAGCAGATCCGGCCGGAAGGCGTCGACGAGCTGTTGGATCCGGCGCGCCGTCGCGGCCATCTCGCGGAGATACGCAACGGGCGCGATGCGCGACCAGGCGTTGCGTCGCAGGGGCGTGCGATGGAACCGCCATCCATCCGCCTCCTCGACCTCCGGAGACCCTTGACCGTGCCGGGGCGTGGTCAGCTGGAGGGTCTCCCATCCCAGCGCGCGCTGCTCCCGCAGGATCGCGGCCGTGCGGAACGCATACCCGCTATGGAGCGGAAGCGAGTGATCGAGGACGTGGAGGATGCGCACCGGGGGCGGTCACGCGGTACGACGCAATGCCTGCGGCTCGGCGCGGTCGAGGACGGTGCGGAGGAAGCCGTCGAACATCAGCAGCGTCCAGATCGAGGCGCTGTAGTCGCGGAGCCCCGAGTCGTGGTCGTCGACGAGGCACTTCAGGTAGACGGGATTGAAGAATCCGGTATCGGCGAGGCGGTCGCCGAGCAGGCTCTCCCGCACGCGTGCCCGCAGCGGGCCACGGAACCAGCGCGCGAGAGGCACGGCAAACCCCATCTTGGGCCGGTACATGATCTCGCGGGGGAGGAACGGCTCCATCGCCTTCTTCAGCAGGTGCTTGCCTTCCTGGCCGCGCACCTTGAGCGAGGACGGCACGCTCGCCAGCCATTCGACGAGCGGGTGATCCATCAGCGGCTCGCGGACCTCGAGCGAGTGCGCCATGCTCGCCCGGTCGACCTTGGTGTTGATGTCGCCGACGAGGTACGTCTTGAGGTCGAGGTACTGCACCAGCGCGAGCGGGTCGTCCGTGCCGGCGCGCCGGGCGTGCCGGTAGAAGACCTCGACCGCGTTGTACCCGCCGAGCTGCGCCCTGAAGCCGTTCGCGAAGAGCTGCCGCCGCATCTCGTCGCGCAGAATGGAGACGCCGTGGAAGTAGGCGCCGACCGAGTCGCGCGCCAACGCCTCGAAGGTGGACTTGGCCCGCAGGACGCGCGGCGCCCAGTCGGCTTTCGGGTAGACGGTCCCGAGCAGGCCAAAGAGGGGACGGCGCACCGCGAGCGGCAGGCTCGCGCGCATCCGTTCCTCGAGCAGATGCAGCCGGTAGCGGCGGTAGCCAGCGAAGCTCTCGTCGCCGCCATCCCCGGAGAGCGCCACCGTCACGTGCCTGCGGGCGAGCTGGCACACGCGATACGTGGGGATTGCCGAGCTGTCGGCGTAAGGCTCGTCGTACAGACGCGCGAGGGTGTCGACCAGTCCGAAGTCGTCGCTCTCGACGCGCTCGACGCGATGCCGCGTGCGGTAGCGGTCCGCGACGACCTGCGCGTGCTTCGATTCGTCGAACGCTGGATCGCTGAACGCGATCGAGCAGGTATTGACCGGCTCGGCCGAGACCCCAGCCATCATCGCGACGACCGCGCTCGAGTCGACGCCTCCCGAGAGGAACGCGCCCAGCGGGACCTCGGAGATCAGCCGCAACCGGACCGATTCCTTCAGCCGCGCGACCAGCTCCTCGCGCGCCGCGCCTTCGTCGAGCCGCGAATCCAGGCTGAATCGCACGTCCCAGTATTCGCGGGGGGACGGGAGCGGCGCGCCGCGGCGGACCGCCAGCGTGTGCGCAGGCTCAAGCTTCCGAACGCCAGCGAAGATGGTGCGCGGCTCGGGAACGTAGCCCAGCGCGAAGTACTCCTCCACCGCGTACGGGTCGATGCTTCTCGCGACGCCGGGGTGCGCGAGCAGGGCCTTCAGCTCCGACCCGAACAGGAGCTCCCCGGACGGCAGCAACGCGTAGAACAGCGGCTTCACGCCGAGCCGGTCGCGCGCGAGGAAGAGCGTCTCGCGGTTCCGGTCCCACAGTGCGAACGCGAACATCCCGCGGAACCGCTCGACGCACGCCTCGCCCCATTGCTCCCAGGCGTGGACGATGACCTCGGTGTCGCTCTTCGTGCGGAACCGGTGACCGGCCGCGGCGAGCTCCGGGATCAGCTCCTGGAAGTTGTAGATCTCGCCGTTGTACACGACGACGACTGTGGCGTCCTCGTTATAGAGCGGCTGCTGGCCGGTGGCGAGGTCGATGATCGAGAGCCGGCGGTGGCCGAGCCCGAGCCCGGGCTCGAAGTGCGTGCCGCCCTCGTCGGGCCCGCGGTGATGCTGGGTCTCGTTCATGCGCGCGACGAGATCGCGGGAGATCTCGCTCCGGCCGCGGGTGTCGAGGATTCCTACGATGCCGCACATACGATGCCCCGCTCAGCGCGCTCCCGCAACGTCGGAGCTCGGCACACTGTGGGGCGCTGCTACGCCCAGGCACCCGTCGTAGAGGGCTTGGTATCGCCGTGCCATGGCGTCGAGACCGAACACCCCTTCGGCGCGCTCGCGGCCGGCTCGGCCACGTGACGCGGCGAGCCGCGGGTGACGGAAGTAGCGTACGACTTCGCGCGCCAGCGCGTCCGGATCGGCGGCAGGTACCAGCGAGCCGGTCGTCTCCTCGTCGACGAGCTCCGGGTTGCCGCCGACGCGGGTCGCGATCACCGGGAGTCCCGAAGCCATCGCCTCGAGGATCGTGTTCGAGATGCCTTCGGCGAGCGACGGCAGCACGAAGCAGTCCAGGCCGCGCAGCATCCCCGGCACATCGGCGCGCTCGCCCGGGAGCCACGCGAGATCGGAGCGTCCCGCCTCGGACAGGATTCGCGCGATCTCGGGCCGCAAAGGCCCGTCGCCCACCAGCACGAGCCGCATTCGCTCCTCGGCCTCCGGCATCAACGCGAGCGCCCGGAGGAACGCTTTGGCGAGCGTGGTCTGGTCCTTGACTGACTGCATCCTGCCGACGGTCCCGATGAGCCAGAGCCGGGGGTCGTTGAAGGGGGAGCCGTCGATCGGCTCGCGGCCGCCGCGCACCGGCGTGAAGCGCTCGGTGTCGACGCCGTTGCAGATGCGGACCACCCGCGCCTGCGGCGCGCCGACGCGCTCGACCAGATACGACTCGAGCCCTCGGGAAACGGCGACGTACCGCGTGACGAACGGCCGGTAGAGCCGACGGACGAGCCGGTACCTACGGCTCGAGCCGTCGAGGTCGGCGACGTCCCAGCCGTGCTCGCCATGGATCCGGACGGGCACGCCGGCGGCCCACGCGGGCAAGGTGGCCTCGAGCGCCGCGAGGTTGCGGGTGTGCACGATGCTCGGCCTCAGGCGGCGGAAGAGCTGGAACAGCGCCGGATAGACCCGCACCCCGTGGCCGCTGCTCTTGTGCAAGGCATGGAACGTCACGTCGCCCCGGCCGATCCGATCGCGAAACCTGGTCACCTCGGTCAGCGCGATCACGGCGTGCCGATAGGCGTCGGGCGAGAGCCTGTCGATCAGGTTCGCTACCCCGTTCTCGAGGCCGCCGACGTCGAACCGGAACAGGACGTGCGCGACGAGTGGCCGGGGATCGGGCAGTCGCGAATCGGTGCGGGGCACGGCTATCGTCCTCGCGCCTCGTCGAGACGCTGCGCGATGCCCGGCGCCATGTCGGCGACGAAGGCGGACAGCGCGTCCGTCGCCGCGGTGTCGCGCGGATCGCGCATCGGCGCGTAGACGACGACGACCGCGGCGTGATCGCCGCGGCCGAGCAGCCGGTCGAGCACCGTGTAGGCCTTGGCAGCGTAGTCGCTCGACGTGAGGCGTCCGTTGATCCAATACCACTGCCAGGCACGCAGGCGGACGCCGGGCCCGACGATCTCTGCGGTCCGCACGCGGATCGGCGACCCGCCGAGCTGGATTTCCTGCTCGCCGGCCGCGACCTTCTTCCAGCGCGAGTCGTTGGACACGACGAGCTGGTTCTGCGAGCCGACCAGCTCCGCGCCCTGCACCTGGTCGCGGTAGTAGCCGAGGTAAAGGCCGACCCACAGGCTGCCCTTCTCGAAGCCCTGGCTGCGCTCCGCGGTCGGGCCGACGAAATGAGGCCGCCAGCGGGCCGTCTTCTGGGCGGTATCGCGCCAGCCGTTCGCCTCATTCACTTGCGCAAGCTGCGGCGCGCCTCCCGAGCCGGCCGACGTGAGCGCGCCATGCACGGGCTTCCAGACCGCGATGAGCACGAGCGCAGCAAGTACCGTTCCGATCCAGCGAGCGTCGACCGTGATGCTGCCCACTCCGGGCGAACCCACGGAACGCGCGACGGGGACCGGGGACTCGTCCTCGCGCCACCGGGAGCCGATGAAGAACAGGACGCCGATGACGACGCCGAAGAAGATCCAGCCGTAGATGATGTGGTCGACGCCGACCGCGATGCGGTTGCCGCTGAGGTGGCCCAGCATCACGATCATGTAGGCGCGCAGCCAGTTCGCGACGATCGGAACGAGGATCGCGAAGCCCATGAAGATCAGCCGCCTCCGGGGCGACCGGTACGTCAGATAGGCGTACAGGGTGCCGGCCATGAGGGACGCAATCAGGTAGCGGATGCCGCTGCACGCCTCGACGACCGACCACGAGCCGGTCGGAATCTGGAAGTGCTGCCCTTCGCGGTACACGGGGATGCCGGACGCCTGCAACGCGGCGATCGTGAAGTCGGCAGTCCAGTCGATCAGCGTCGGGACGAGAAACTCGCCGAAGGGGACGGCGAAGAAGAGAAACGCGAGCGGGAACGCGAGCTTGCGGACGAGCGTGGTGCCGAGCACCGCCCAGATCGCGAGCGGAATCATGGACACGAGCGCGAAGTGCGACAGGCCGAGGATGCTTCCGAGCTCGCCGATCACCCAGGCAAGACCCGCGATCGCGAGCCCGGCCAGCGCCGCCGGACAAGGCGCGATCGGGGTAAGAGCGAGATCCTCGCAGCGGCGCCAGACGAGATACGCGAAGATCGGAATCACCGCGAAGCCGTGGGCGAACGTCTCCGAGCGCTCCCAGATGGACACGATCGAGAACGTCGTCTCCCAGTACCAGGCGAGCGGGAACAGGACGCAGGCGAGGATGGCGAGGAGCGCAGTCGCCCCGGCCGTCCGCGGCGACGCGGGGACGTGGGTGTGGATCTGGAGGTCGGCGTGCACGGTTGGTGGCCGGGTCCGGCTCAGGCCGTGAGGCCCTTACGTGCACGGTCAGACGAGAGGGTGCGCGCCCCGTCGGCGTTGCTGGAGGCGTGGCCCGGATCGCCGCCCTCGATCCGGCCCGCGTCCTGCCGCCCGGCGGTCTCCGCACCCACGACGCGGTCGACGACGAACCGCGGCCGGCCCTTCACCTCGAGATAGATCTTCGCGAGGTACTCGCCAATCACGCCGATGCAAAGCAGCTGGACGCCCCCGAGAAAGTAGATCGGGACCACGGTCGAGGCCCAGCCCGGGACGATCTGATCAGTGAACAGCCTGATCCAGAGCGCCCAGAGGACGAGGGCGAAGCTTCCGGCGCAGACCACGAGCCCGAGCGTGGTGATGAGGCGGAGCGGCGCCGCGGAGAACGACGTAATCCCCTGGAAGGCAAGCGCTGAGAGCCTCCGCAGCGGGTACTTCGACTCGCCCGCGAACCGCTCGGCGCGCCTGTACGCCACGGTAGTGGTCTTGAAACCGAGCATCGGAACGATGCCGCGGACATAGAGGTTGACCTCGCGGTACTCGCGCAGCGCCTCGATCGCCCGCCGGCTCATCAGGCGGAAGTCCGCGTGATCGAGCACGACCTCCGCGCCCATCAGCCTGAGCAGTCGATAGTGAAGCTTCGCAGGGAAGCGCAGGAGGCCGTCGACGGCACGGTCGGACCGGACGCCGTAGACGATGTCGCATCCCTCGTGATATCGCTGCACCATCTCCGGGATCACCTCCACGTCGTCCTGGAGATCGGCGTCGATGCTCACGATCGCATCGCCTTCCGCGGTGAGGAGCCCCGCGACCAGCGCGTTCTGGTGCCCCCGGTTCCGCGACAGCTTGATGCCGCCGATCCGCGGGTGGGCGCGCGCCAGCTCCTCGATGAGGCTCCACGTCCGGTCCCGGCTCCCGTCGTCCACGAAGTAGATGCGGCTCTCAGGGCTCGCGAGCCCGTCCGCGGCCAACCGGTCGAGCACGCCGAGCAGGCGGCGGGAGGTCTCGGGCAGCACCTCCTGCTCGTTGTAGCAGGGAACCACGATGGCGAGCTGCATGGAGCTTCGCGCGGTCAGTACGTCCAGCGCCGGTGGGCGTAGAAGTTCCAGAACAGCACCACGATCGTCGCCGCGACCTGGGCGACGAGATAGTGGACCCCGAGGAGCTTCGTGCCGGCGGCCATGATCAGGCCGTTCAGAACGAAGCCGGTCGTCATGACGATAGCATAACGGGCCATGCCGCCGAGATACGGCTGGCGGCTGCGGAACGTCAGCCGGTAGTTGAGATCGTAGTTGGCCACCGCCGAGAGCGCGTAGCCGACGCTGGATGCGACGACCGGATCGACGCCGGCCGTCCGCACCAGCGCGAACAAGATCAAATACTGCAGCGCGGTGCTGAATCCGCCGACGAGGACAAACCTGCTGAACTGCGAAAGCAGGACCATCGCGCGGTCTCCGCTCACCCCAGGCTGCGAACGAGCAGCGGGCCGAGCCGGTTCGCGATCGGCACCGGAAGCCGCCGCCACAGCGCGATGAACGCGCGGTACTTCGGATTGAGCGGGTTGTGCTCGGGAATCCGTTCGCCCCGCAGCAGCGCGTATTCGTAGTGCAGCGGCTCCGCGTCGAACCCCCAGTTCTTCTTGAAGTCGAACGACCCCGTGCCGCGCTTGCTGCGGCCGTAGTCGAAGACGCGGCACCCGCGCTCGCCGGCCCGGCGCATCAGCTCCCAGTACTTGAAGTCGTTCGCCGCAAGGTCGCGGGCGTCTTCCTGGTCGCCCGCATAGTAGGGAAGCACCTCGTCCCGGAAATAGAGCGTGAACACGCTCGAGACCGGAGTGCCGGCGGGATCGAGCACGGTCAGCACCTCGGTGTCGCGTCCGAAGACCCGCTGAAGCGTCTCGAAGTAGCGCTTCGGCAGCGGCGGCGTTCCGTGCCGGTGCTGATTGTCCGCGTAGAGCCGGAAGAAGCGGTCGACCGACGCGTCGATCTCGCTGCGCAGGCCGTGCTTCACCCCCTTGCGCACCATCGCGCGCTGCTTGCGCGGGATGGCGAGCATGTTCTGCTCCGCGTCGGGAAGGATCTCCCTCCGGAACGTCACGTAGAGGTCCTGCCGCGGCCAGGCCGGCTCGCGCGCGACCCGGTTCCTGAGCTCGAGATGGTCCACGCCGAGCCGCGCGGCGAGCTCGCGCGCGGCGGCATGGAGGGCCGGCACCGCAGCCGGGTCGGTCGCCGCGACGCCGCCGTAGACGCAGAAGGGCAGCGAGACGAGCGCGTGCCCGAAGAGGAGGCTCCTGGTCTCCGCCAGCGGCAGCACGCCGATGATGCCCGCGTCGCGCTCCGCGAGAAGGTAGAACGTGCGATGGCGAAAGACGGTCTCGATGACCTCCTTCCAGCCCGCGCGGTGGAAGAACGTCGCTTCCGGACAGCGGTCGACGAACGCCTCCCAGCGCCCGACATCGGCATCCGCCGCGAGACGCACGTCGATGCCCGCACTCGTGCGCGTGGTCGGGAGCTCGGCCGGGCTGAACTTCATCGCCTACCGCCCCCCGAGAAATACGCGGTCGACGCGATCCCAGCGAAAGTCGGCCAGCAGCCGGCGCAGCCGGTGCTCGGTCTGGTGGAGGTTCAGGTAGTGGCGGAAGCGGGTCCTCGCGTCGATCCCGGGGACGCGCGGCTGACCCGGATCGAGCTCCCACGGGTGGAAGTAGAAGATCGCCGGCCGCTCGTCGATCTCGTTGACCCGCTGAATGAGCCAGCGCGATATCGGGTAGGGCATCAGCCGGAAATAGCCGCCTCCGCCCGCCGGCCAGTTGCGATCGAACAGGCGAGTGGTCGTGATCGGGAGCTCGAGCAGATCCTCGCGCGAGCGGTACGCGAAGCGCGGGGCGTCGGGAATGCCGTAGTGATCGTGCCGGATCGGATAGACGCTGGAGCTGTAGCGATAGCCGGCCGTGGCGATGCAGTCGAACGCCCACTCGTTCGCCCGGCCGATGGAGAAGCTCGGGGCGCGATAGCCCTTGACCTCGGTGTCGGTGATGTCCTCGAGGATGGTCTTCGCGAGCAGGATGTCGGCGAGGAACGCCTCGCGAGTCAGCTCGGTCGCCTTGCTGTGCGAGTACCCGTGGCTGGCGACCTCGTGGCCCGCGGCGGCGATGCGCCGCACGAGCTCCGGGAACCGCTCGGCAACCCATCCGAGGGTGAAAAACGTGCCGCGCGCGCCGGTCTCGTCGAGGAGCTGGAGGATGAGGTCGACGTTGCGCTCGACCCGGGCGGGCGTCTCATCCCACTTCGAGCGCGGAATGTAGGGCGAGAGCGCCCAGACCTGGAAGTAGTCCTCGACGTCGACGGTGAGCGCGTTGACCCGCAGGCGGCGAACGTCTGACACGTTCATCGCTCATGCCCCAACGAGCGCCTGCCGGCGCGCGAGCCAGCCGGCGAGATGGTTGGCGATGCGCTCCGAGGCATGTCCGTCCCAGAGCTCCGGCGAGCGCCCCCGCTTGCCACCGCCCGCGACGATCTCGTCGAGGAGGCGCAGTGTTAGCGCGCGATCGCGGCCAACGATGACGTTTGTGCCTTCGTCGACGGTGATGGGGCGCTCGGTGTTGTCGCGCATGGTGAGGCACGGGACGCCGAGCGCCGTCGTTTCCTCCTGGACGCCGCCGGAGTCCGTGACGACCACCGCAGCGTTCGCCATCAGCCCGAGCATCTCGAGATAGCCCTGCGGCGGGAGATCCGCGATCCGCGGCGTGGCGAGCAGCGATTCCATGCCGAAGCGCGCGACGTTCTGCCGGGTGCGCGGGTGGAGCGGGCAAATGAGCGGCAGCCTGTCGCTCACCGCCCGCAGGAGCTCGAGCGACTCGAGCAGCGCTTCGGGGCGGTCGACGTTCGAGGGGCGGTGCAGGGTGACGACGCCGTACCTATGACCCCCACCCTGCCCTCCCCCTGACAGGGGGAGGGATGAAATGGGGTGCCCTCTCCCTGGCAGGGGGAGGGATGAACTGGAGTGCCCTCCCCCTAGAAGATCGAGGAAATCTTCCTTGCCCGCCCGGCGCAGCGTCTCCGCCGGCGGCACGGCCCGCGGCAAGTTGGTGCGCAACGAGTCGATCATCACGTTGCCGACAAACGCGATCCGCTCGGCCGGAATCCCCTCGCGGGCGAGATTGGCCGCGGCCAAGCGCTCGGTCGTGTAGAGAAGGTCCGAGATCTGGTCGGTGAGGACGCGATTCACTTCCTCGGGCATCGAGCGGTCGAAGCTGCGCAGACCCGCCTCGACGTGGACCACGGGCACAGCCTTCTTCACGGCGACGAGGCTGCACGCCAACGTCGAGTTCACGTCGCCAACCACGATGACCGCGCAGGGATCGTAGCGATCCAGCACCGGCTCGAAGCGTCGCATGACCTCCGCGGTCTGCGTCGCGTGGCTTCCCGAGCCGACCTCGAGGTTCAGGTCAGGCTGCGGCAACTGCAGGTCCACGAACAGTCGGTCGTTCAGCGCCGCATCGTAGTGCTGCCCGGTGTGCACGAGCACTGCGCGCGGGAGACGCGCGTTGCGCTCGAAGGCAGCCAGCAGCGGCGCCATCTTCATGTAGTTGGGGCGGGCGCCCACGACGCAGATGATCGGGCCGAGCCCCGGGGGCATCGCTCCCATCAGGAGGCGTTCCGCGAGGACCGGCCCCGCTGGTCGCGCTCGATCAGCGTGTGCAGCAGGCTGACGGTCGAGTGCAGCAGCCGCTCGAGGCGACTGATCCGGTCCTCGAGCCTCGCGATCTGGGCTTCCGGGCTGTGCGACTGCGTTACCGCTACGGGTAAGTTGGCGGTCGGCTTCGCGCCGTACGCGATCGCGGCGAGCGGCGATGGGACGGTCTCCGGACCGAGCTCCTGTCGCATCTCGTTCGAGACCGCCCGCACGTCCGCGGCAGTGATGACTTGCTTCTCTCCCAGGTACCCCGCGAGCATCACGCGGTTGGCGAGCAGGTTGATCCGTCGCGGGATGCCGCCGGTCACCGTGTGGATCGCTTCGAACACGTTCGCCTCGAACGCCGGGTTCCCTTTCCAGCCGACGTGCTTCAGGCGGTGCTCGATGTAGGCCTGCGTCTCCGACGGCTCCATCGGACCGAGGTGATACGAGGCGATGACGCGCTGGCGGAGCTGATGGAGCGCCCCGCTCTGCAGCACCTGCCGCAGCTCGGGCTGGCCGACGATGAAGCTCTGCAGGAGCGCACGGTCCCCGAGCTGGAAGTTGGAGAGCATGCGCAGCTCCTCCACCGCCCGCGCGGTGAGGTTCTGCGCCTCGTCGACGATCAGCAGGGCGCGCTTGTTCTCGAGCACCAGGCCGGTGAGGAACGCCTCGAGCTGCGCGATGAGCTGTGCCTTGTCGTTGGTCCGCGCGGGGACTCCGAACGCGGTGGCCACCGACCTGAGGAGATCCTCGGCGTCAAGCTGCGTGCTGACGAGCTGCGCGGCGACGACCTTCGAGGAGTCGAGCCGCTGGAAGAGGCTGCGGACCAGCGTCGTCTTGCCGGCGCCGACCTCGCCGGTGACGACGATGAACCCTTCGCTCTGGTGGAGGCCGTACTGGAGATACGCGTAGGCGCGCGCGTGTCCACGGCTCGCGAAGAAGAACTCGGGATCCGGATTGAGCTGGAACGGTTTCCCGGTCAGACCGTAGAAGGATTCGTACATGGGTGGCTGCTCAGAAACGGTGGTTGAGGCCGACGTACGCGGTGAACGCGTCGTAGTCGTTCGTCACGTTCGAATCGAAGACCGTGTAAGTGAGACCGGTGACCCCGGTCGTCTTAGGCGAAAGCTGGGTTCCCACGGACACCAGGAAATAGTTGGTGGTCGACTTGCCCATGAGGGGTGCGTTTGCGTCCGTGTAGTAGCGCGTCGCCGTCGCAGTGAGACCCGTCAGGGGCGTCAGCCGATGGGTGTACACGATCGATCCGCCCGTCTGGGTGTTGTTGTTCTGTGGCGCGAGCTCCGGCGGAAGCACGACACCGGTGGCGCCGGCGATGGGCTCCGTCTTGCGGTTGTAGACCGTGAACGCGAGCGAGTTCCGCACGCCGAGCAGCGTGAAGGTCGCGGACGCCTGCTGGATCAGCAGAATCTGCTCGGTGTAGTAGTTCAGCGGGCTCTGCAGCGTCGCCGGCAGACCGGTCTGGTTGAGGAAGGCCTGCACGGCCTGCGCCCGCTGCACCGGGTCGGGAATCCGCGTGGTGAACGCGGCGTCGATCAGCGCCGCAACGTTGCCTCCAGCCGGCAGCGCGAACAGCTGCTCAGGAAAGGTGCTGATGTTGCGCGATGCATTGATGTTGATCGCCGAGAACGGATTCCGGTGAACGATGGATGCCAGGTAGGAGTCCCCGAAAAACCGGTGCTCATACCGCGCCGCCACCTCGGTCCGCTCGGTCGGGCGCCACTCGCCACCTGCGCCGTAGACGATATCCGACGACTCGGTGACGGTGTAGTTGTTGCGCTCGTATCCGCCGATCGCGTAGAGGTGCACCTGCGGATCGGGCCGCCAATGCAACAACCCCCGGACGACGTCGCTCGTCAGCGAAGGCTGATTCGTGAACTTCGTGTACATCGAGTCGAGGTTCGCGCCCACGCTGAACGTTCTCTGGGTGGGACTCTCGATCTGTCCCAGCCACCGGTTCACGAACGAGCCCGACAAGCCGGGCGCGTTCGAAGGGGTGTTCCCCAGATTGCTCCAGATGCTGTCGTTGCGCAGCAGATACGAGCCCTCGCCGGCGAAGGTCCCTTTGATGTAGGGGCTCACGCGATAGGCATAGGAGTTGTAGCGGTTGTTCGTGTCGCCGATGTTGCCCTGGGGTTGCGGCGCGAACGGCGACAGGTACCGCTGGGAGATGTTGATCGCGCCTTCCACGTAGAAGAACCTCTCGACCGCCTCGACGGAACCCAGCAGATTGACCTGCGGGTACACGTTCCCGTCGTCCCGCTCGCCGAGATACTGCTGCAGCTGGACGGCGACGTTCCCGCTTAGGCGCGCCCGCGCGCCTAGGCCGTTCACGCCGATGCTCGGCGTGAGGGTCGTGACGAAACTCCATTCCTCCCGCCCCGACGGGGCGAGGTTGGCGTTGGTCGTGTAGGTTTCGCGCACCGCAATCGCCGGGGTCACCGTCCAGTTCTCCGCCGCTCCAGGCAGCGATGCGAGCCCGCTTGCAACGCCCAGTGCTATCGCCGATTCCGCCGCACCCCAACGCCACGCCCGAAACCTCGTCCCTCCTCGCACTTCCCGTCCTTATCGGGCCGGTTCCCGGCCCGCCGGCGAGGACTGGTACCCATACCCATAGCCGTAGTAGGACCCCAATTCGGGGGTCCTGGTCTTGTTGAGCACGGTGAGGATGATCGGGCAGGCTTCGATGGTCGCCAGCGCCGTTTTCAGCGCGCCTGCGGTCGTCCGCTCGGCTTCCACGACGACCACGATCTGTCCCATGTGGGCGGCAAGCACGCGTGACTCGGTGGTCAGGATGAGCGGCGGCGAGTCGAACACGATGATGCGGTCGGGATAGCGGTTCGCCATCTCCTCGACCAGCCGGGTCATCGCGTCGCTGGCAAGGAGCTCGGTGGCCCGCGGATGCGCCGTGCCGGCGGGCAGCAACGAAAGCTTGTCGACGTTGGTCCGCAGCATCACGTCCCGCAGGTCAAGCTTGTCGTCCGTCAGCACGTCGAGCAGCCCCTTCGTTGGGGGCAAGCCCAGCGTCTGCAGCAGCGAGGGGTTGGCGACGTCGGCGTCCACCAGCAACACCGTGGTGTCCAGCTCCATCGCCATGCTCAGCGCGAGGTTGACCGCGGTGAAGCTCTTGCCCTCTTCGGCGAGGGAGCTCGTGACCATAATCAGGTTCGTGTTCTTCGACCTCGGCCCCGACTTCGGCTGGGCGTTCGCGAGCAGCGGCCGCTTGAGGACCCGGAACTCGTTCGCGATCGGCGAACGAGGGGTGTCGGGCGTCACGTAGCCCTCCGCCCCGAGGCGCGCAAGGTCGATCCGCACCGTGCGCGAGATTCGCCCGGGCTCCGCGGGTCGCGAGGCGTCGCGCCGCGGAGGAAGGCTCGTCGCGGGCCCGTGCCCGCGCGCCTCGGGCTGCACGTCGCTCGGAGCGCCGGCGCCCTCGATGCCGGCTCTCTTCAGCTCCTCGAGCCGCTTCGCGGCCTGTTCGATGAGGCTCACGGGACTCCTCGCTAGAAGCCGGTCTGCCAGAACAACAGGCCGATCGCCACGCCGTACACGCCGACCAGACTTCCGACGCCACCGGCGAAGAGCAGCGCACTCCGGAGGCGCTTCCGCATGACCGAGGGACGCGCGAGCAGCGTCACGCTGCCCAGCACCGCCCGGCCGGTGAGCTCGCGCAGCGACCGGGTGTCGTGGAACGTCGGGAAGATCTGGCTCACGACCAGGCTCGCGAACATGCCAGCGCCCAACGCCGCGAGAAGCACCAGGGGCAGGAGCATGAGCCGGTTCGGGGCGACGGGCTTGGGCGCGACGCGCGGCGGATCGATGATCCGGAAGTCGGCGATGCCGGACGCCGAATCCATTTCCTCCGAGAGCGCGGCGGACTCGCGGCGGGAGACGAGGCCTTCGTAGTTCTTCTTCTGCACGTCGTAGTCCCGGTTGAGCTGCGCATGCTCCGCCTCGACCTGGGGCAGCAGACGGGCGGCCGCGCGGAGCTGACCAAGCCGCGCATCGAGCTCGGACGCCCTGCCGCGCAGCGCTGCGACGGCCGCCTCGGCCTCGGCGAGGGCGATCTTGATCCGCTGGAACACGGGGTTCGTGCTCACAGACGCCCTTGCCCCTGGTTTCTCGGTCTTGCGGCGCGCCTCGAGCTCCTGGCGCTTCTGTTCCTGGAGCTGCTCGATGACCCGCCGCGTTCCGGTGACGTCGGGATGCTGGTCGGTATAGCGGCGGAGCAGCTCGTCCAGATTGCGCTTGAGCGAGTCGATGCGCGCGTCGATCTCCGACGCAGTCGGCCCCGCGCCGGAAGCCCCGGCATCAGGAAGGAATACGGGGTCTTCCCCGGCGAGCTCGCGCTTCAGGGCGTCGCGGGATTGCTCCGCGGCGCGGAGCTCGAGACGGGCCCGGTTCAGCTCCTCGCTGAGCGCCGTCATTTTGCTGAAGTAGTCCTTTCCCTCCGGCCCCATGAGCCCCATGTGCTTGAGCTTGAACTCCTTCAGCCGACTCTCGGCTTCCTCGAGCCGCTTCTCGTAGGTCCGGATCTGCTCCTCGATGAAGCGCCGGGCGGAGTCGGAGCCCTTGCGCTTGTCGCCCAGGCTCGACTCGACGAAGATCGAGAGCAGCCCCTGCACCACCTTCTGGGCCTGCGCGGGGACCGAGTCCCGGTAGGCGATGGTGTAGAGGTTCTCCTTGCCGACGCTCCGCATCTGCAGCGTCTTCGTCAGGTCCTCGATCAGCCGTTCCTTCTCGGCCGGCGACTTGACGGTCAGGTCGAGATCGGTCATCCGGATCAGCTTCTCGACGTTCGGCCGGCTGATCAACGTCCGGCTCATGATGGCGAGCTGCTGGTCCAAGGGAGGCTGGACCGCCAGGCCGGACATGAGCGGCTTCAGCACCGAATCGGTGTCCACGTACACCCGCGCCGACGCCTCGTACTTGTCGGGGAGCTTGAACAGGACGAAGGCCCCGACGATCGCCACCAGCCACGCGACGCCCAGCCCGATCCAGCGCCGGCGCCAGATGCCGCGAAGGTACTGGACGACCTGTCCAATCAGTTCATCCATGGTGCGAGCCCCCGGAGAGCGATCGAGCGCTGCAGACGACTGGCCAACCGCTGCGGATCACGCGGCTCTAGAACCAGCTCTGCGGGATCACCAGCACGTCCCCGGGCTTCACGTCGACGTTCGCCGACACGTCGCCGCGCTTCACGAGATCCCTGAGGCGCACGGTGTACTGCTTGTTGCCCTCCGACGTCCGGAGGAGGACAGCGCGGTTGCCGTCGGCGAAGTCGGTGAGACCGCCCACGGCGATCATCACGTCGAGGATCGTCATGTTCTGCCGATACGGAATCGCCTGCGGCTTCGGCGCTTCCCCGATGACGCGGACCTGTTCGCTCGTCGGGCCCCCGAAGCCGGTCACGATGACCGTCACGACGGGGTCGCGGATGAACTTGCTCAGCGACTTTTCGATGTCGCGGGCGAGGGTGGTCGGATCCTTCCCGAGCGCGGGCAGATCCTCGACGAGCGGGGTCGTGATCCTGCCATCCGGTCGAACCGGGACGCTCATCGAGATCTCGGGGTTGCGCCAGACGATGATGTTCACCGTGTCCAGCGGCCCGATCACGTAGCGGTAGTCCAGCGTCGCCGCCGCAGCCGGCGCCGGCGGATACGTCGGGCCGGTACAACCGGCGATGACGATTGCGCTCAATGCGAGCATCGCGCGAGTGCCCGCGCCAGCAATCAGAGCCAACCTCATGTTTGCCCCCAGTTTCATAGATAAATCAGTGGCTAACATCATATTCTTCAACTCGTCTTTGAACAACGCTCAGGAGAGTGTGCATTTTAGCCTCCCCGACTGACCGGAGACACCCGCTTTTCGGCCTACGACCCGCGAGTGCCGGAAAAATCCCGAGAGTTGACAATCTTTTACAGCACGGACCGTCGCCCGCGCGTCGCACATGGTGCAGAGTCTCCGGACCACGCGTTGTGCCCCGAGCAGATCCGCGAACCGGTGACACGATCTGCCGCCGGCCGGTCGCCGCGGGGGTTGTCGCAGACACGCATGAGCTCCCGGAACCGTAGCCTCCCGCTCGTCGCGCTGGCATTCGCGCTGGCGCTCAGTCTTGCCGCTCCGGCCGCCGCGCAGCGGTCGGACAAGGCCTCCCAGCTCTACGACGACGCCGTTGCCCGCTTCGAGCGGAACGACGTCGGCGGCGCGATCGTCCAGCTGAAGAACGCGCTCCAGCAGGATTCGCGGATGCTCGCGGCCCAGGTGCTCCTGGGCAGGGCGTTGCTGGCGGCCGGACAGTCTGCGGACGCCGAGGGCGCGTTCTCGAAGGCGCTCGAGCTCGGCGTCAAGCGGTCCGAGATCGCGGTCCCGTTCGCGCAAGCGCTCTACTTCCAGGGCAAGTACGAACAGCTCCTCGAGCGATTGCCCGCGGAAGGTCTGCCGAAGGCGCAGAAGCTGGAGATGCTCGTGCTGCGCGGGCACGCCCACAAGGGTCTCTGGGATTTCCGTTCGGCCGCGCGCGCGTTCGAGGAGGCGCTCGCGATCGATCCGAAGTACACGCCGGCGCTGCTCTCTCAGGCCGATCTCCTCGCAGAGCAGGGCAAGCGCGCGGAGGCCACGAAGCTCGTCGAAGCCGCGCTCAGGATCGCGCCGAACGATGCGGAGGTCTGGCAGGTGAAGGGCTCGTTCGCGCAGGCGGCCGGCGACGGGAAGGGTGCGCTCGCCGCCTACGGAAAGGCGCTGGAGCTCAAGCCCCGTTACGTCGATCCGCGCATCGGGCGCGCGTCGCTGCTGATGGACCTCGGTCGGCTCGACGAAGCCGCCCCGGACATCGACTGGCTCAAGCAGCTGGCGCCGGAGGATCCGCGCGGCACCTACGCCCGAGCCGTGTACCTGGCGAAGCGCGGCGACAGCGCGGCAGCGCGCGACGCGCTCGTGGGGGTCACGCGCCTCGTCGATCCGGTCCCGCGCGAAATCCTGCGGCGCCGGACCCCGTTGCTCCTCCTCCTCGGCGGGCTCGCGCACCACGGACTCGGTCAGCCCGAGAAGGCCCGCGGCTATCTCGAGGATTACCTGCGGGCCGACGAGCAGCACGCCGGCGCGCGGCGGCTGCTCGGCTCGATCCTCCTCACCCAGGGCGACGACCGGGGCGCCATATCGGTGCTCGAGCCGGTCGTGCGACGGTCGCCGGACGACTGGCAGGCGCTCTCGCTGCTCGCATCGGCCCACATGGCCCGCGGGCAGTACCAGTCGGCGACGAGCTACCTCGAGGCCGCCCTCAAGGCGAGCGGGGATGCGCCCGAGGTGCGCGCGACGCTCGGCTTCAGCCTGCTGGGCGCCGGCCAGGCGGAGCTCGCGCTCGAGCATCTCCAGCGCGCATTCAAGAAGAACCCGGGCGAGCAGCGTGCCGGGATCGCGCTCGCGGGCCTGTACCTGAAGCGGGACAAGCCGCAGCAAGCGCTCGAAGTCGCCGCGGTGGTGGCGGAACGCAATCCGGGGAGCGCGGTGGCGCTGAACCTGCTCGGCGCGGCGCGCGTCGCAGGCGGGGACCGCAAGGGCGCGCGCACCGCGTACGTGCAGGCGCTGCGAGCGGACAAGTCGTTCCTGCCGGCGCAGCTCAACCTCGCGCGCCTCGACCTCGCCGAAGGAAGCCCCGTCGTCGCGCGGGGCCGCCTGGGGCTGGTGCTGAAGGAGCGCCCCAAGCACACGCAGACGATGATCGAGCTCGCCGCGGTCGAGCAGGCCGCTGGGCGCACCGACGAGGCCATCCGCTGGCTCGAGAAGGCGCGCGTGACGGACCGTCGCAACGCCGAAGCCGCCGTTCGGCTCGTCGATCTGTACCTCCTCGAGAAGGCGACCGACAAGGCACTCGCCGTCGCGAAGGAAGCGGAAACCGCCATATCGAACCATCCCGCAGTGCTCGCCGCCCTCACGCGCGCCTACCTCGCCCTCGGCGATACGAAGACCGCGCAGACCGTCCTGTCCAGGATGTCGAGGCTCGCCGCGTTCGATCCCGTGGTGCAGACGGAGATCGCGCAGTATCAGCTCGCCGCCGACAACCCGGAAGGTGCGGCGTTCAGCCTCGAGAAGGCGCTCTCGAGCAAGCCGGACCATCTTCCGGCGCTCGCGCTCCAGACCGAGCTCGATCTGCGCAGCGGCGACGTGGCGCAGGCGGAAACCCGCGCGAAGGCGATCGTCGCCCGCGAGCCGGGACAGGCGATCGGTTACCGGCTGGTCGCCGACGCGGCGCTGGCGCGGGGGAATTTTTCGCGGGCGATCGAGAACTACCGGACGGCGCTGGCGAAGGAGGAGACGACCGACGGCGCCTTGCGCCTGTTCCAAGCGCACGTGCAGGCGGGCTCCACGAGCGAAGGCGTGCGGTTTCTGGAGACCTGGGTCCGCGGCCACCCGAAGGACGTTGCGGCGATGCGCGCGCTCGCGGACGGGCACCTGCGCGTCGGCGACCTGCCGTCGGCCAAGCTCTGGTACGAGCGGGTGTTGGCGCGCCGCGCTGACGATCCGTTCGTGCTGAACAACCTCGCCAACCTCCTCTTCCGGCAGGGTGACGCTGCCGCGCTCGAGTACGCGGAGCGGGCGCACAAGCTCGCGCCCCAGGATGCGGCGATTCAGGACACGCTCGGCTGGGTGCTGGTGCAGCGCGGCCAGCGCGATGCGGGACTGCGGCACCTCCGCGAAGCCCGGCTGCGCGATCCGAAGAGCCCGGAAATCCGATACCACCTCGCGGTCGCGCTCGCCCAGGCTGGTCGGCACAACGAGGCTCGGGCGGAGCTCGAGCCCGCGCTTCAGGCCGGCGCGTCGTTCGAGGAGGCGGGCGAGGCGCGCAAGCTGTTGCAGGCGCTGCCGGCGCGCTGAGGCCGTCGCCGCAGTTTACAACTTGGCCACCGAGTCGGAGCGCGACGAACGTAACTGACTGTCACGACTTGGAAACTACCTCGGGTATGCGGTTTGCTTCCCGGTCGGTCTAGAGAGGACTGATCCCCATGTCGAACAAACGGCTCAGCATGGCGCTGGTAACGATCGCGGCGATGGCGGTGTCCGCGCCTGCTGCGGCGTTCGTGACCTATTTCGTCGGGGCTTCCAGCAGCTGCTCGGGAAGTGGACTGGGCGGGCGAACCTGCACCACCAGCGACGCAACCGTCACGGCCAATGCGCATGCGTTCACTGGGGAGCCGAGCAACAGCGTGGTCGAAGGGGCGTTCCTCGGGGTGTACAGCGGGGGACTGGGCGTCACCTACCAGGACAGCACGAACGAGACCACCAGCTCGCCGCAGCATGCGCTCGACAACGACAATCGGTTCGAGTTCATCCGGGTCGACTTCGGCATGAAGGTGGCGCTCACCGCGGTGACGACGGGCTGGGTGGAGAGTGACGCGGACATCACCCTGCTCGCGCACAACGGCGGCGCCGGTGACACCAATCCGAACGGCGAGAACATCGCCGGCCTGACTACAAACGGCTGGTCCCTCGTCGCGCACTACAACGGCACCAGCGCCGACAGTCAGACGATCAACGTCAATTCCGGCGGGGCGGTGGAGTCGCGCTACTGGCTTATCGGCGCGTTCGATCCGGACTTCGGGGGCGCCTTCAACGGCGCCGATTGGTCCAATACGACTCCCAAGAAGTTCGACTACCTGAAGGTCTACGCCGTCAAGTGGGACAAGCCGAGCAAGGCCTCCGAGCCGGCCACGCTCATGCTGTTCGGGGCGGGCCTGCTCGCCTGGTTGTCAGCCCGGCGCCGCGCGGCGCGCATCTAAGCCCCGTTTCTTTCGCGCAGGATCCGCTACCGGAGACCCCCGGAGGGATGCCCGCGCTCATTTCGCTAGGGCGCTTTCCGAACCCCTCGGCGTGCCCGTCAGGGCAATCCTCACCGACAATGGCGCCAGTTCGGCGGCAGGCCCGAGTGCTCGCCGCAGCCGCCGCGGCCATTGGAGCCTTGAGAGCAATGATCCCGGACGAACAGCTGAACCTCGCCCTGGGCGAATGGACGAGCTGCCTCTCGCAGGAGCACGTGATCTCCGCGGAAGGCCTCCTGGACCGGTACGCGAGGAGCAGCTCCGCGAGCTCACGACGCCCTGCCGCCGTGCTCAAACCCGCGCGGACGGACGAGGTGGCGGCGATCGTGAAGATCGCGCGGCGGCACCGCATCCCGCTCTACCCGATCAGCACCGGGCTCAACTGGGGGTACGGCGATGCCTGCGCGGTGTTCCCCGGCCAGGTGATCGTGGACCTGGGACGCATGAACCGGATCCTGTCGATCGACCGCGAGCTCGGCTACGCGGTGATCGAGCCCGGGGTCACCCAGGCGCAGCTCGCCGGCGCGCTCGCGCAGGAGAGCGTGCCGTTCTGGATGGACTGCACGGGTGCGAGCCCCCATTCGAGCTTGATCGGAAACATCCTCGAGCGCGGCTTCGGGCACACGCC
>Ga0184639_10000025_pt1 | contig 57188 bp, 44 predicted proteins | sample PLM31_170_b2_FD_133155 | JGI IMG/M metagenome (GOLD analysis project Ga0184639, IMG submission 133155) | Groundwater sediment microbial communities from an aquifer in East River, Colorado, USA - PLM3-1_170_b2 | ecosystem: Environmental > Terrestrial > Soil > Riparian zone | place: USA: East...
GGCGGCCGCCGTAAACGGCACCGCGAACGAGTCGGAATCGCGCACGCCGCGCTCTGCTAAGTGATTGAAAGGTTTGGCTCCCCGGGCTAGATTCGAACTAGCAACCCTTCGGTTAACAGCCGATGCGGTTCAAAATCTAAATGCCCTATCTGGTGTCGCTTGCAAGAGAACCGGAGCCATTCTTCCTTTCTTAGTTGCACCCAATCCTGCACCCAAGCCACTCGGAAGAATGCAGACCCTCTCTCTTTTCGTTTATGCCGCACGGATCCTCCGCTGCACGCAAGACTTCAGAATAATCGGACAATGATATGCTCTTCGAACGTTTATTGGGGGTAAGACACTTTGGCAATTACTCCAGCTCAATACAACGCTGCGGAGCAACAGCAATGGACCGCAGCTCAGGACGCAGCGCAACGGGTTCGACTTGTCGCGGGGCCGGGCACTGGGAAAAGCAAGACTATCGAGAAGCGCGTAGCGCACATTCTAAATGGGGGCGCCACTCCCCAGAACGTTTACGTCATTTCGTTTACTGTCGCTGCCTCATCAGAACTCCGACAGCGCATAGCTAATTTCTGTGCCAATCTTCCGTGTGCAGCAGCTGCACCGGCTGTCAGAGTCTCGACGATGCATTCCTTAGCACTCCGCATTCTTCGCTCCGCGAACCTCCTGGCGACGCTTTATCCATCAGATCCTGTCGTCCTCGACGACTGGGAAAGAAAACATATCTACGACATCGAGTTAGCAAATACTGTCGGTTGTACACCGGGTCGCGCTGAAGAAATTCGCCTCGCCCATGACGCTGCATGGCAAACACTTAATCCCCAGTTTGTGAACCAAGCGGCAATCACACCAGCCGAAATGCAAGGCTTCAATATGTTCCATCCTGTCAGAGGCAATCTGTATTGCTGCGTGCTCCCCGGCGAAGTCATTTACAAATGCGTCGAAGCCATCAGGCTGGGGCAAATTCAAGCTCAACACTTGCCGCAGATAGACCACCTGATAGTTGATGAGTTTCAAGATCTAAACGCCTGTGACCAGGAGTTTGTTTGGAATTTGGTCAACGGAGGAGCAGCCCTTTTCGTTGCAGGAGACGACGACCAGAGCATTTATTCATTTCGTCATGCGGATCCCACGGGCCTTGTTCAGTTCCCGATTCGCTATCCAGGTTCAGCTTCACATGCATTGAACGACTGTTTCCGATGCACGCCCAACATCCTCGCGTCGGCAGCAAACATGATCGCTGTGAATCCCGGACGGTTGCCAAAGAATCCGGTGTCCCTCTATGCCACCGCAGACCCTCCAGTAATGGGCACGCTGCACGTCTGGTCATTCGCCTCTCAACAAGATGAAGCAAACGCCATAGCAGAATCCTGTCAGCAGCTAATCCATGCAGGAATGCGAGGCCAAGAAGACCAAATCTTGATCTTGATCTCGGATCGTGGCCTCCAGTTAGCGCCAATTGCACAAGCTCTCGGAAACTTAGGTCTTCCATATGATCCGCCTCCAGGCGAGGGCCTCACGGATGACGATGGAATTCGAGCAATTCACTGCTTGATTCGAATCGTCCGGGATATCTCGACGGGATCTCCCGACTATGTTGCCCATAGGGCGCTGCTTGGTCTTTTGACTGGCGTGGGTCCGGCAACGGCAAAAGGTGTCGCTGATTTGTGCGTTGGGAACAATCAAAACTTCCACGACCTCTTCTACCTACCGGCAGTTCCAGGCTGGCTCGCAGGCAGAGCGAACAATGCAGTTACCAGATTGACTGCCGTCATACAGCCTCTTGGGGCTTGGTCGCTTGCAGACCCGCTGGGTGCCCGCATCCCCGACATCACACAAAGCTTACAGAACATCTTTCAAGGTTCGAACCGGGTACCCGATTATGTCGCCACTTGGACCGCCCTAGCCGCGGCGTTACCGCCGGGTATGACCCTCGAAGAGGTTTCGAGCTTCTTCTCCGCAGACAACGATGCTGATCATCGAGCAATTCTGGACCTCGTGAATCAAAGATTGGGGGCGAACCTGCTGCAGGCTCTGCCGCAACCGAAGAGAATTCGAATCCTGACAATGCATGGAGCGAAGGGCCTGAGTGCTAGGGTAGTCTTCACGCCCTCTCTTGAACAAGGGATCATGCCCAGCTTTCGTGCTCTTCAAGCGGCGGGCCTCGTAATAGAACATCGCAGGCTTTTCTATGTTTCAGTCACCAGGGCGATGGCTGCCTGCATAATTAGCCACGCAACTCTTCACACTGGTCCCGCAGCCTTCCGCCTCAGACAACAACCAAATGTGATGCTCCCAAGGTCTGAATTCCTAAACCAAATGGGAGTTCCGAGCTCCAACCGAGTCAACGGCTTAACTGCCCAAGAGGCCGCTCAAATCTTCGCCGAAATACAAAACCTGTAACTAACGCCACGGCCTCGATTCCTTCCTTTTGAATGCTGTCGCTTGATACGAACCCCTGTCAATTGCGGAATCACGAACGCTGCCCAAGACACATACGTCATCCCTAATTCTTTTCCTTTCTCGGTCGCCATTCTAGGCTTCCGCTAGCACACGGTCGCGCCAGGCAAACCGTGCTCCTTGTCACGCCCGTTGCCATCCGCTCCAGCCGCCCCACCTACGACCACTGCGTTCTCCTGTGGGCTCGGTGATTGGTTCCTCTGTCCTGTGTGAAGGAACCAAATCACCTCACAGGAGAACGCAAGATGAAAAACCTACAAATCAAAGAAATCACCAGCAAGGCCATCGAGCAGCTAATCGCTGCGCTCAACGAGGGCCGCAGCGAAACACTCACCGCCCATCTCACGGCAATGGCCAAGTTCCGACGCTACAGTTTGCGCAATGTCATGTTGATTGTGATGCAGAAGCCAACTGCCACGCACGTCGCAGGTTTTCACGCTTGGCACAAGTTCGGGCGCTTCGTGAAGAAAGGCGAGAAGGGCATCCTGATCATCGCGCCGATTGTCCGTCGCAAGGAAGCCGCTGAGGCACAGGAGCCTGAAACCACCGAAGAACGTTCCGCCGTAGCCTTTCGTGGTGCTTACGTGTTCGACATCGCCCAGACGGACGGTCAGCCGTTGCCGGAAATCGCTAGCGTCCAAGGAGAACCGAGCGACAATCTCGCACGGCTCAAGACGCTCGTAGCAGAACAGGGCGTCGCGCTGGAATACTCCGAGGACATCGCTCCGGCTCGGGGCACTTCGTCTGGCGGCAAAATCACCCTGCTACCGGGCCAAGCACTGGCTGAAGAATTCGCCACGCTCGTTCACGAGCTCGCTCACGAAATGCTCCATCGGGACGAGCGCCGCAACGGCACCTCGAAGCGTGTCCGCGAGACCGAAGCCGAGGCAGTCTCGTTTGTGGTGTGCAACGCCATCGGCCTTGAAACCGGCACAGCGGCTCAGGATTACATCCAGCTTTACGAAGGGGACACGAAGCTCCTCACCGAGAGCTTGGATCGCATCCAGCAGACAGCCAATCGCATCCTCACCGCCATCACGCCGGAGCAACCGCCCCCGCTCGCCTAACGCGGGCACAGCGCTCCCGTCTCAAGGGCAGATGATCCCGCCCGAGATTTTCTGTTCATCAAGCATTACTCCTCGCACTGAGCCAGCTATAGCACTTGAGGTGTTGAACAAGTAAAATCCACGCGTCGTTCCTCTGATCTGGAAGGAACCGAATGCCCCGCATCTTCGACAACATTGAGCAGCAGCTTCTACCCGCGCTACAGGAGACACTTCAGGTATCCAATCGTGCAGATTTCTGCGTCGGTTACTTCAACCTTCGCGGCTGGAAACAGATCGACTCCTATGTCGAGAAATGGTCTGGCGGCGAAGGTAATTGCTGTCGGCTGCTGGTAGGTATGCAACGGCTGCCCGAAGAGGAGTTGCGGGCCTCACTGAGCTTGCTTAAGACCGAAGAAAGCATCGACCAAGCGACAGTTGTGCGCCTCAAAACGAAGCTGGCACACGAGTTCCGCGAACAACTAGCCTTTGGCATCCCGACAAACGCTGACGAGGCAGGACTTCAGCGACTAGCAGCGCAAATCAAGGCCAAGAAGGTAGTCGTCAAGCTGCATCTTCGACATCCTCTCCACGCCAAACTCTACATCCTCTTCAGGCCAGACCCAGTGAACCCTGCGACCAGCTTTCTCGGGAGCAGCAACCTGACAATGGCGGGTCTATCGAAGCAGGGTGAACTAAACGTGGATGTCCAGGATCACGACGCATGCAACAAGCTGGCGAGGTGGTTCGAGGATCGCTGGAATGACCGCTGGTGCCTCGATATTTCTGACGAGCTCGTGCAGGTTATCGAGGAAAGTTGGGCACGCGAGGAGCTGATCCCGCCTTACCACATTTACGTCAAGATGGCCTATCACCTCTCGCAGGACGCTCGCGAAGGTCTCCTCAGCTTTTCCATCCCGCGTGACTTCGGCCAGAAGCTGTTCGAATTCCAGACGGCAGCCGTCAAGATTGCCGCGCATCATCTGAACAAGCGCGGGGGAGTGTTGATCGGGGATGTAGTCGGCTTGGGAAAGACTCTCATGGCCACGGCGCTGGCGCGGATATTCGAGGATGATCACGACCTCGAAACTCTGATTCTGTGTCCCAAGAACCTTGTTCTCATGTGGGAAGACTATCGCCAGCAGTACCGTCTGAGGGCGAAAGTCCTTTCCCTTAGCCAAGTACTTCGGGAACTGCCAAACCTGCGGCGCTACCGCCTTGTCTTGATTGACGAGAGTCAGAACCTACGGAACCGTGAGGGAAAACGGTACCGGGCAATTCAGGAATACATCACCCAGAACGAAAGCAAGTGCATTCTCCTTTCGGCCACGCCCTATAACAAGACCTACCTTGATCTCTCAAATCAGTTGCGCCTTTTCATCTCTGAGGAAAAGGACATCGGCATTCGCCCGGAACGCTTGCTCAGCGAGTTGGGCGAAACGGAGTTCATCCGCCGCCATCAATGCTCCGTGCGGTCACTTGCGGCCTTTGAGAAGAGTCTCTACGCGGACGATTGGCGTGAGTTGATGCGGCTGTACCTTGTCCGGCGCACGCGATCATTCATTCAGGACAATTACGCGCTGACTGACCCTGAAAATCGTCGACGGTATCTCGTCTTCGAGGACGGGACGCGCTCGTACTTCCCTTCGCGCATCCCGAAGACGGTAAAGTTCAAGATTGACGAGCACGACCCTTCGGACCAGTACGCTCGGCTCTATGCCGACGACGTGGTGAACACAATCAACCACCTCACTCTTCCGCGATACGGCTTGGGCAACTATGTCGCGCCTGCACCGCACGAGCCGCCTACGCAAGCCGAGGCCAAAGTGCTACAGGACTTGTCGCGGGCCGGGAAGCGTCTTCTAGGCTACTGCCGAACGGGCCTTTTCAAGCGGCTGGAAAGTAGTGGTCAGGCTTTCGTTCAGTCCGTCGAGCGCCACATTCTCCGAAACTATATCTATCTCCACGCCATCGAGCAGGGCCAGCCTGTCCCGATTGGAACGCAAGATGCCGGGCTGTTGGACTCCCGCGTGTACGACGAGGATGCAATCACTTCGGAACTTTTCGACGAGGAAAACGAAGGCGAGATTCTGGATGATGGTGCAACCTCTCTAAAGACGGAAGACGCTTTCAAAGCTCGCGCCGCTGAGGTGTTCGCGAAATACGCCTCTCAATTCAAACGCAGGTTCAAGTGGCTCCGGCCCGTGTTGTTTGTGCAAGCTCTAGCAGACGATCTACGAGCGGATGCGGCGGCACTGCTAAGAATTCTTCACAAGTGCGGCGAGTGGAACGCAGAAAACGACGCCAAACTGAACTCACTCTTTCAACTGGTCACCAAGAAACATCCGACAGAGAAGGTTCTTGTCTTTACCCAGTTCGCGGACACAGTGCGGTACCTGGAAGCGCAACTCAGGCAGCGAGGAGTATCGAAGCTCGCCGGCGTTACAGGCGAATCCTCCAATCCCACCGGCTTGGCTTGGAGGTTTAGTCCCGTCAGCAATAACAAGAGGGATCAAGTCAAGGCCGATGACGAACTCCGGGTGCTTGTAGCGACCGACGTGCTCAGCGAAGGTCAAAACTTGCAAGATTGCTTCGTGGTGGTCAACTACGATCTGCCGTGGGCCATCATTCGGCTCATACAGCGGGCGGGCCGCGTGGACCGCATCGGCCAGCATTCCGAAAACATCTATTGCCACTCTTTCCTTCCGGCAGACGGCGTCGAGCGCATCATTCGTCTACGGTCGCGAGTTCGACAGCGTCTACAAGAGAACGCCGAGGTCGTCGGTGCGGACGAGGCGTTCTTTGAAGACGACCGAAACGACCGGGCAGTTCTCGACCTATACAACGAGAAGTCGGGCATCATTGACGGCGACGCAGATGGCGAGGTCGATCTCGCTTCGTATGCGTATCAGATTTGGAAGAACGCAATCACGAAAGACCGGGAGCTAGAGAAAATTATCTCCACAATGCCGCCGGTGACCTACGCGACGCGAGCACACATCCCAAAGGAGCAGGAGCCCGAGGGAGTGCTGGTTTATCTGCGCACCGGTGAGGGCAACGACGCTCTAGCGTGGATCGACAAAAGCGGAAACAGCGTTACCGAGTCGCAGTTTGCCATCTTGAAGGGCGCGGAGTGCTTGCCGGCTAGCCCGGCTCTGCCAAGGCACGAGAAGCACCACGAACTGGTTCACAAGGGCGTCGAGTGGATCGTGAAAGAGGAGAAGACTATAGGCGGGCAATTGGGCCGACCGTCAGGGGCACGCTTCCGCACCTACGAGCGCCTGAAGCGGTACGCCGAGCAAATCAAGGGGACGCTCTTCGACACACCGGAACTAAGCAAAGCTATCGAAGAAGTGTATCGTTACCCGCTCAGGCAGTCCGCCGTGGATACGCTCAATCGCCAACTGCGGAGTGGCATCTCGGATCAAAGTTTGGCCGAACTGGTGATTGCCTTGCGCGACGAGGGCCGCCTGTGTGTAATCGATGAAGCGGAACAAGTTCACGAACCCAGAATCATCTGCTCAATGGGCCTATTCTCACAGGGGGAGAAGAAATAGCCCATGCCGCTTGACCCAGCCCGAGCGCGACAGCGCCTGAATGAATTCAACCTCAAAGCCCTCTTTGTTGAAGAACTCGGCTGGGACCATCATGCTGCGAGCCACCAGGTCACCGTTGACGGTCGTTCCTACCAGCTAAATGCAGTTGCTCATAAGCGGGGCTTCGCGGCCTTCACCTGTGAGCCCGGACCGGATGGCCGGATTCCCGACTACGCGACGCGCCGCAAGGTCGACCGCCAGGTCACCAAAATCGCTCACGAGCACCTCGTCATCTTCGTGAATGCAGACAAGACCACGCAAATCTGGCAGTGGTTGAAGAAAGAACCTGGCAAGCCCTTCGCTTGCCGGGAACGCGCCTACTATCGAGGACAGCCAGGTGATGCGGTCATTCAGCCGCTGCAATTGTTGACCTTCAGCATTGAGGAAGAGGCCGGACTTGCGTTACCTGATGTAACCATCCGTGTCCGGGCCGCCCTTGACCTGGAAAAGGTCACCCGGCGTTTTTACGACCGCTTTAAGGACGAGCACGCCGCATTCCTCAAGTTCCTGAAGGGAATCCCGGACGAAGAGATGCAGCGATGGTACGTCTCGGTGATGCTCAACCGCCTCATGTTCATCTACTTCATCCAGAAGAAGGGCTTCCTCGATAGCAATCAGAACTACCTGCGGGTCAAGCTGGATGAGAGCAAAAAGAGGGGCAAGGACCGATTCTACAAGGATTTCCTAAGCCCTCTCTTTTTCGAGGGCTTTGCGACGAAAGAAGGCCAACGGTCTGCGGCAACGAACAAGCTGCTTGGCAAAGTCCCTTACCTGAATGGGGGCCTTTTCCTTCGGCATCAGATCGAGGAACTGTACGGCAGCGAGATTCAGATCGGCGACGGGGCGTTTGAAAAGCTGTTTGCTTTCTTCGAGCAGTACCACTGGCACTTGGACGAGCGGCCGCTCAAGGCCGACAACGAGATCAACCCCGACGTGCTCGGCTACATCTTCGAGAAGTACGTCAACCAGAAGCAGATGGGGGCGTACTACAGCAAGGAAGACATCACCGGCTACATCAGCCAGAACACGGTGATTCCCTACCTGTTCGACCAGGCTCGGAAGGAATGCAAGATCGCCTTTGAGGGAGCGCACTCAATCTGGCGTTTGTTACAGGCCGACCCCGACCGCTACATCTACGATGCCGTCAAAAAGGGCGTCCATCTCAAGCTGCCTACTGAGATTGACGCTGGTCTCAAGGATGTGTCCAAGCGCACGGAGTGGAACAAGCCTGCCCCGGAGGAATACGCCCTACCGACCGAAATCTGGCGGGAAGTTGTCGCCCGGCGAAAGCGATACGAAGAGGTCCGGGACAAGCTCGCGGCGGGCGCGATCCGCTCACTCAACGACCTGATTACCTACAACCTCGACATTCGCCAGTTCGCCCAGGACGTGATCGAAACCTGCGAGGGGCCGGAACTGCTTCGAGCTTTCTACAAGGCCATCAAGAGTGTGTCTGTCCTCGATCCGGCGTGCGGGTCGGGGGCCTTTCTCTTTGCGGCGCTGAACATCCTGGAATCGCTCTACGAGGCGTGCCTCGACCGCATGGAAGTCTTCCTTGAAGAGTTGGAACGCTCCGGCCAGAAGCACCGCCCCGAGAAGTTTGCCGATTTTAAGAAGGAACTCGAACGCGTCGCCGCCCATCCGAACCGGAAGTATTTCATCTACAAGGGGATTATCGTCAACAACCTCTTCGGCGTGGACATCATGGAAGAGGCCACAGAAATTTGTAAGCTGCGACTCTTTCTCAAACTCGTGGCGCAGATCGAGCGGCTCGACCAGATTGAGCCACTCCCCGACATCGACTTCAACATCCGCGCCGGAAACACCTTGGTGGGCTATGCCTCCTATGACGACGTGAAGCGAGCGGTCACCAGCAAGCTCGATTTTGAGAAAACGATGGACCGCATCGAGGAGAAAGCGCAAGACATTGACCGGCTCTTTGCCTTATTCCGCGAAATGCAGTCCGACCAAAGGATGGAATCAAAGGAGTTCGCCCAGGCCAAGCAGGATTTGCTCCAGCGCCTGAAGGTTCTCGAAGACGAACTGAACCGCTATCTCGCAGGGGAATACGGAGTGAAGTCCAATGACCGGCCTTCGTACGAGAGATGGTTGGCTTCTCATAAGCCGTTTCATTGGTTTATCGAGTTCTATCGGATTCTCAAGCACGGTGGCTTCGACGCGGTGATCGGGAATCCGCCGTATGTGGAGTACCAAAAGGTCCAGAAGGACTACAGAATCCGAGGATACGGAACCGAGAGTTGCGGCAACCTTTACGCATTCATGATGGAACGGTCAGCTGAACTGCTGAGCATGTCAGGCGTCTTCGGAATGATTGTGCCTGCCGGCCTAATGGGACTGGACGAAACAGCGCCGCTGCGGTCAGTGCTCCTTCAAAGATATGGAATCAACTGCTGTAGTACCTACTCCATTAGGCCCTCAAAGCTTTTCGACGGCGTAGATCAGCGATTGTGCATTTTCCTGGGGAGAGGCACGCGAGAGGCTGAAGCCTTTATCTGGACATCCAAATACCATCATTGGCACGCCGAAGAAAGGCCAGCGCTCTTCGCACGAATTGAGTTCGTTCAATCACTCCAGCACAAACGGCTAAACCGAATTCCTCAGGTTGGAAGCGCCAACGCATCCAATATCCTGAGTAAGCTGGAAGCCAAGAGCCCTAAGACCATCGCATCCTACTACGCGGGTAACCGCTCGGGGTTCTTGATGCACTACCATCGCAGTCCGCGGTATTGGATCAGGGCGATGGATTTCGAGCCACACTTTAAGAGTCCCACGAGAGAACGGTCAGTCCATCATTTTCGAGATCTGTATTTTGCCGATAAGACAGCCGCAAAAGTGGCCGGTGCCATCTTGAACAGTTCGCTGTTTTTCTTCTGGTTCATCACTGTCGGGAACGGACGTAACATCACTGGCACCGATGTCGAGCAGTTTCCTATTGGAAATGCGACCGGGGGCATCGCAAGCCAACTGCCTAGACTCTTTGATTCGCTTATGAAGGATTACCAACGCAATTCGTTCATTCGCGTCCGGCAAGATTGCGAGTTCCAAGAGTTTCGTCCGAGTCTCTCCAAGCCAGTGATCGACGAGATCGATCTTGCACTCTCCGCTCATTATGGTTTTTCGCCTGGGGAAACGGATTTCGTAATTAATTACGATATTAAATATCGGATGGGTGACGAGTTGGAAGAGGTTGAGGATTGACCCAGCTACCAGTTCATGTTGGTCCGAGTTCCCAGCACTTGCCCGCAGACCTTGAGCAGCGCCTCGGCTGGTTCTCGGAAAAGAACCTCCAAGCGGTCGGCAATCTCCGGATCGCAGACAGGAAGAAACTGGCTCTGTTCTGCTCGAAGAAGTGCCCTGGCACGCTCATCATCCGAACCCACGACCTCGCCCATACCCTTCGGAATGCTGGAGCCACCGTTATCGGCGGCTTCCATTCCCCTGTTGAGGAAGAGTGCCTGAACGTACTGCTTAACGGCACGCAACCGCTAATTGTCTGCCCGACTCGGGCTTTGGAAGGTATGCGGGTGCCTGCCGCTTGGCAAAAGCCGATTGAGCAGGGACGCCTGCTCCTACTCTCGCCCTTCGAGAAAAAGCACCGCCGCGCCACGGCTGCCCTTGCACAGAAGCGCAATGAGTTCGTCGCCGCCCTCGCAGACGGGGTCTTTGTCGCCTACGCTGCCCCTGGCAGCGTGACCGAATCGTTTTGCCGCAAGATTCTCGGCTGGAACAAACCTGTGTTCGCATTCGACTGCCCCGAAAACGCCCACGTGATCGACGCGGGAGCCAAGCCCGTCAGCGCTGACTCTGTCCTGCAAGAACTCCGAAAGGGCGTTCCTCTTTCACAACGTTGACCGTCCACGGACAGCTTTCCGGACGCGGGCAACGGTTCCCTTATCACTAAGGCGACACTCCCAAATCCGCACAACCGCCCACCCTTTCCGGCGCAGGAGCGAGTCAATTCGGCGATCGCGCTTCCGATTGCCAGCGACCTTTGCGTTCCAATACCGAATGTTGCTCTTCGGACTTTTATAGCATCGCGGACAACCGTGCCAGAAGCAGCCGTCCACGAAGAGGGCAACCTTTTGCCGTGGCCAGCAAAAATCGGGCGTTCCGCTTACGGGGTGCTGCCTACGCCAACCGTTAAGCGCGTGCTCCCTCAGAAGACGCGCCATTTCCTTTTCGGTGCTCTGGTTTCCGCGGGACTTCACTGCGGCCATGTACCGCGAACGAGTCGCCTTATCGACAGTATCCACCGCTCGACCTCTGAAGGGTCGTCGTGCGACCTTCCCACCTATTTCCGCCGCATCCCACTCCACCCCGGATCTGCGCAGGCGGAATCGACGCCGAATAGCTCATGGTATTGCCCTGACGAAAAGCGGATAGTACCTGTAGAAATCAGCGTACTGCTTCATTTTAGCCACCGCCCTCGCCCGATCAACGTCAACGCGGTATCCCAAGACCCTGAGGAGTCTTCTACCAGCATCTTGTCCGCATGGCAGGTGCTTTTGAAGGTGCAGCCTCTCCTTCGTACTGAGAAACGGCACGTCGATTAGGGTAGGTCCATCCCAATCCAAGTTGGCGAAAGCCCAGCTAGAAAACCGGTTCCGAACGCTCTTTAGCCGACTTCTTTCGCAAACGATTCCGGTTAATGTGAAGATGCCGTCTCCGTCTTTGTAACAGAAGGATGATATAGGCTGATAAACGAATCCCGTGCCGCTGGGCAGTGCTTTCTGAGCAGCTATTTGCACCATCTCTTGAAGCAAACCTGCAAATCTCTCCAACTCCGTCGGCGGCGCGGCATCGGCGCGAGGAAGGATTGCGCCGAATTTCGCCCTGAACTCGTTATCCTTTTCCCCCTGGTCTTGTTTGTCTCTTCCGATGTAGTCGCTGGGCTCGGATCGAAGAGTGATCTTCACGAGGCTGCCCGCCGATACTTTTCCCAAAAGAGACATTAAGTCGCCGAACTGCCAGTACTCCAATTCGTGGTAGTCCAGCCAGAAAATGCTCTTCTTGTCCCCGGAGTCGTACCGTGCAAGGAACGACTTGAAATCGACATGTCGAAGTCGAATAGGCCCGGATGGTTGGTGAAATCGTTGCCGCTTGAAGGTCTGGGCGTCTCGTTCTAACGAGACCATCTTTAATTCTGGGAAGCTCTCATGCAGTAACCGGAACTCTTCGAGGTAAGGGCCACCCAAGCCGAAGTAGGTATATTGCGCCAGTTCGCTCGGTCCCCCGAGCCGCCGTATGGCCTCGATGAGCATGAACCGATCCACGGCCTTGTTCGCGCGCAAGGGGTAAGGAGGGTGCTTCATTTCTTCGCCTCTCTCAAAACGAGATCGAAGCACTTTTCACCCACCACTGATGCGTCTATGTTTTCGTCCTCGAACAGGTAGTCCGCGACGCTCTTCACCTCGTCGATGTCCTTGACGAACGAGATGCGCCGCTTGCGAGATTCTAGCTTCTTCGGCATCGGGAGAGCAGGCTTATACTGCTCCCCTTTAGGGATTGAACTCTTCGTGGCTCTGAACGGCAGACTATCTGCCTTCGCTTTGATCTCCTCGAAGGAATGCGGCGTTCCGGCTTCGATATGCTTCTTTGACTCGTCGGCACGACCCTTCCATTTGTTCGTGTAATCCGTGAAGATGAGCATCCCCTCGCGCATCTTGTTCTTGATCTGAAGGTAGAGCCGGGACGAAGCGTCGATGCCTCGCTTGGTTGTCGTGGTCGGGAGTTTTGAAGCGTCATCCGCTCTGAACTCTACAATGCCGGAGATAGCTATGAACTGAGTGTGGTAGCGCGGAACCCCGGCCTCTCCCCAACCTGTCAACTCGCTGCGGTCACAGTACAATACGGCCCTGTCGTTGCAGACGACGGTCCATCCAGCCTCTATTGACGAGTAACGCTTCTCTTCTTGTTCGTCCGCGATTTCGTCTTGTGATGGGATGGGCCTGGTAAATCCCACGGCCAAGAAGACATCTACGCCAGCGTCAGTTTTCGTCCTGAATATGAAGGGCTGGATCGTAGGAGCCTTCTTGCCTCGCGGTTTCTTGCTGAAAATCAGCCGTGTTGGACGTGGCTTAACAAGGCTGTTGTTTATCCTAACCTCGAGGCCCTTGTCGATGATGAATGCGTAGTGACTCGCTACCATGCGCTCGAGTTCCGTCTTGAAAGCCTTGGCGTCCTCGCTGAAGAGATCAGCTATGCCAGGGTATAGATTGCCGATCACGATTGTGGTTCCGTCTTCCTGCATGGACTTCTTTGAAGCCTTGACGGGGAGTTCCCATTCGTCCTCGTTGGCTATCCACTCGGGAGTGATGTGCACATCGTACTCGTGTTCCGCGTTCTTGCTCCAGATGAGGCAGTCTTTCCCCATCTTGAATATGGCGCGCTTCATTCCGATCCCATAAACGCCGACCGTCCCTGGCTTGTCCTCAGGGCGGTCATTCGCTCGTCCCATCCTAAAGGCGTAGCCGTGCAGGCTTAAGGGAATGCCTCCGCAATTGTCGGAGATCATGAAGGAATCCTTTTTGAAAACGATCTCAGCTTTGAACCCCGCATATGGTTTCTTCCCGCCGCTCCGCTTCTTGGTGCGCAGAATCCCGTCGACGCAGTTGTCTAGCAGGTCAAGAATAGCCTCCTCGAGCTTTATGTCGCGCGTGAGCATCGATACGAAGAACGACTTCACAGGGGAAGCATTAACGGACTCGTACCGAATTGGATTTGCTTTGGCCATGTCCGTTTTCCTCCTACTGCACGTCGCCGAGGGCTTTCCGAATGACAGCTAGAACGCGCTCAGCAAGAATGGGGCTGACGCTGCTACCAATCTGTCGGAAGCTGTGCCACTTGCTTGGCGAGAACTGGAACCAGTCTGGGAACCCCTGGAGCCTTGCAGCTTCTCGCGGGGTTATTACGCGATTCTCAGTCGGATGCAGCGGCCTAACGGCCTGGAACCTCCCGTGGTCGCGCCCAGTCCCTGCCCTGAGCGTGGGACAGAAGCCCTCAAGGTCAAGGCGATGCGACTTTGAGACCGGATCGCGTCTGCCAGGCTTTATTCTTGCGTATCGTTCCGCGACCTTCCTTGAGTGAACGGTCCCCAGGCAACCTGAAGCTCGCCTTTCCCTCTTCAGGCGCTCCAATGCGCGAGGGGCGCCGACGCCCTGTGGAACGCAACCGTGGAGCCGGGAGGCGAAGAAGCCCTCTCCGTGCGCACACACCACCCTCCAGCCTTGCTCTCCCTCCTGCCAGCTTGAATTTATTTTGGTCGGCAGTCCCCGCAGGGCATCTCGCACATGCACCCTCTCGGCGTCCACGGGAGGCTTGAAATCCTCGACCAGTAAAGGCTCCATCTCGTCTGGCAGATAACCGAAGAAGAAAACCCGCGTTCGGATCGTGGGGGCACCGTAATCGTTTGCTGACATGATCATCGGCGGCAGGATGACGTATTTGCCCTCAACATGTGAGAACGCTCTATCCCTGATCCGCAAGTTTTTCTCGTTCATAATCCCCGGAACATTCTCGGCTAAGAAGAACTTGGGAAGCGCTTCCCCTACAATACGAAAGAACTCCTCAAACAGCTTGTTACGAGCATCATCTTTATTGTTTCTCCCGATGCAGCTGAACCCTTGGCACGGAGGTCCTCCTATGATTCCCGCGAGGTTGCCGTTGCTCAACACCAATGACGCTTTAAGATTGTGTCCGGCGAGTCGGGAAACGTCTCTCTCCAAATGAATCGCGCTGGGGAAGTTCAGCCTGTGTGAGCTCATCGCTTGAGGGTCAAGCTCTACTGCTCCGCGCACAATGAAGCCTGCACGTGCAGCCCCGAGACTCAGTCCACCCGCGCCGCTGAACAGATCTACAACGTTCTGCGAGCCGAACCTCCCCTTGCATCGGAAGGTCCCCCGGATCGACTTGTCATTACGGTTTCGCATTCAACGCGACCCGATCAACGAGCTTGGTTTAGGTATCCGCTTCGTCAAGCGACGCGAGTTAATTAGCCCAATACGATGATAGTCGTCATCTTTTTCGTTTTCCGCTTCGACGGCGCACATGGCGTCGGGGCTCTCTCGTTTGCTTCAACAGGGCCAGATCTACTGAACCTTCCTGTGCCTTTCGGGCACAGAATGTCTCCAATTGCGCTCTCGCCAGCTTGGAGGGTCTCGCCCGTACGTTTTCCCACCTGTTCACTGTGGCGTAACTCACCCCTAGTTCCCGCGCGAGGTCCTCTTGGCTTAACCCCAATTGGTCCCGCAACTGTTTCAGAAGGGCGTTGTAGTCCTTTTCAGCGTTCATCGCTCGTCGCTGTCGTCGACCCATCCCAGATGTTATATCATTTGAGACCATCCAAAAAATGAAAATGGGTCAACAGTGAAAGGGAGTGGCCCGCTCTGCGACCTTTGTCGGCGTGCCGATCTTATGCGACGAAGCAAGAGAGGTATCGGCAGGAGCCGAAGGCCGCAGTTGCGGGGACGGATTCTCTATTACTCGGAAAACCGGCGATGATCTCGGATGTTGTCGTAGCTAACGGCTAACGCTTGGTCAACCCTGAGCCCGGTGTGGACGACCGGTTCGCTATCGAGTCTGCCGAACACAAGTCTGTTCTCATCGTCTGAACGATCGACTACAACCCACATCCACTCGCTTTCGCCGGAGCGGTCGTCCTTAAACTCGGCTTTGACGTGGTCACCGGGACGGTACGCGCTCATTCCTACGGCCTGCATCCGCGCATCATAACACCCGAGACACTGCGTTTCCGCGACACATTGAACCCCGCTCAATTGGTGAGCGACTCGCCTTGAATCCGCATCGCTACCGTTGCCTGCACGCGTGATTTGGCCTGATACACTGGCTTCTTTTTCCGGCCCCTTCTCTTGGGCACGGCTTCGGGATAATTCCTGCGCCCGGCAGCTTCGGTGCCTCTGCTTTTCCGGTTCCTCCCAAGAATCTTCGGAACATCGCCGAACATTTGTCGGGTCCCTCCCAAAAAGCGGCCCCTCGCTTTGGGAGCAGTATCCACTCGCTTTTGCGTGCCCCAATCGAAGAGGGCAGAAAAAGGAGAAAACAGATGTATCTCAATACGATCCAAATCATCGGCTTTGTCGGGAAAGACCCGGAGCGACGCCAGGTTCAAGGCAAGGACGCTGCGTACACCGTCTTTTCGGTTGCCACTCAGCGTTCGTGGAAGAACGCTCAAGGCGAGTGGCAGAGGCGCACCGAATGGCACCGCGTTGTGGCGTGGAACCGCTTGGGCGAACTCGCTACCGCGAGACTGCGCAGTGGCGATCACGTCCACGTCGCGGGCCGGCTTGTCAGCAGCACTTACGACAAGCAGTACGGCAACGGCAAGAAGCCGACCGTTGTGAAGCAGACGTTCTGGCAAGTGCGTGCCAACTCCATCCGCAAACTGAACCGGACTGAATCTCAGTCCGGTTCAGCGGGCGGCGGTGTCACTGCCAGCACGTCGAACAACGAAGACGCCATTCCTTTCTGACACACTCAAACCAGAAGGGCCTCGGCATCCGCCGAGGCCCTTCTTTTTTTAGAGGAGATTCGATTCGATGCAATCAGGACAAAACCTTACGCGGCGCAAGAGCATAGCTCGTGCTCCGCCCGCCTTCCGTACTGCGCACCAGGATGCCCCGTTCAACGAGGTCCATAATGTCCCGCAGCGCCGTGTCTGGCGAAGCCTTTGTCAGCTTCGCCCATTTCGATGTCGTTAGCTTGCCCTCGAATCCATCAAGCAGCCGGTTGAGGATTAGGCGCTGCCTCTCGTTCATCGGTGCCTCGCCGAGGCTCTCCCAGAATCGCGCCTTTGCCAGCACGCTTGTAAGCAGCGTCTCCGCGCCGTCAATTGCACGGCCCAGGCAACCCAGGAACCATGTCAGCCACCGCGTTATGTCCATCCCGTCCTTTTGCGTCTTTTCCAGCATGTCGTAATACGCGCCGCGTTCCTGCCGGATTTGTGCCGACATGCTGTAAAAGCGCTGCGAACTCTGTTCCGACCGCGCCAGGCACAGATCGGCAATCGCGCGCGCGATGCGTCCGTTTCCGTCGTCGAACGGATGAATCGTCACGAACCATAAATGGGCCATGCCGGCTTTCAACACCGGGTCAATCTCCGGCCCGGTGTTGAACCAATTCAGGAAGCCCGCCATCTCCCTCTCAAGCCGTGCCGCAACCGGGGCGTCGAAATGCACGCGCTCGCGTCCGACGGCTCCGGACACCACTTGCATAGGACCGCCTTTGTCGTCACGCCACATTCCGACTCTTATCCTTCGCATCCCGCTCCGCGCTGTCGGGAACAGGCTCGCGTGCCAGCCAAACAACCGCTCCTCCGTCAGCGGTTGGTCATATTGGCGTGTGGCGTCGAGCATCATTTCGACGGCACCCTCCACGTTGCGATCTGCCGCCTTGAGGCCGCCGACATCCATCCCCAGGCGGCGCGCAATCGAGGACCGAACCTCTTCCCAGTCCAGCTTCTCCCCTTCGATCTCGCTGGACTTGACCACATCCTCCGTCAGCGTCAGCAGGACCGCCTCGTCGCGCAACCTGAAGCCCAGCGCCTGCATTTGCCCCAGCAGGCGACCTTGCCGATGGCGCACATTCCCTAGCGCACCGGTAAGCATCTCGCTGTTCCAGTAAAGCTGTGGCCACTCCGGCCTCTCATGTATGTACATGGCTATTCTCCGCGTATTATGCGGACATTATAGTGCCTAATCTCCGCAACGGTCAAGCACAATCTACGCAAAACTTGCGGTGAATAATGGGCTAATCTCCGCAATGTACCATCGTGTTGAAGACCGTCAGTTGTCTTGCAACCAAGACGCGTCCAGATGTTCTGCAGTCCAAAATTGAGGCTTCAGCGAAATCCGGCCTCTATGGGAGTGGGTATCTCCAGTCCAACCCACACTTGTTTCAGTGCCCAGAACTAGGGCAAGCAGAGAAAAACCTTCGCCCTCTAGTTTGGCATCAGATAAGTAAGACAGAGATTACTGGGCGGTGTGTCCGGCGCGCGATGGCAATCTAGCCAGCCAACCCCCACATAAGGTGAATGGACATGGCGGACAGGAGCCGCCAACGCGGTTCTCGGACCAATGCTCATCAATGCCGTAGACCGCTTGGGAAGAAGAATCGATCCTGTCGTCCTGGCGGCGGCTGAGGAGATCGCCCCACGGGCAGTCCAATACGGCGAAAAACTACTCCGCGATTCTGCCTTGGCGACCAACCTTCTGGAAGAATCAGCCGCGACCGTATCCCGAGCTATCGCGCTCAAGAGCAATACTGGCGCTGCCGACGTCCGAAACTTGCAGGCTTACATTTTTCGCGCTTTCCTGAGGCGCGTGAACAGAGTTCGACGCAAAGACCCAATCCTGGCAAACGTCACGGAAGTGACTCCGTCAACTTATGCAAATCCAGTTGACGTGTCTGAGGAGTTCGAGCTCAAGGTTCTCGTGGATGAATTGCTCACAAGGTGTGAGCCGGTGATACGGGACATGTTCTACCGCCGCATGCAAGGGTTTTCTTGGAAAGAGATTGCACGCGTCTATGGAACATCTGCGCACGCGGCAGAGTCCAGGTTCAGTCAGGCCCTGCGACGCATACGCAAGAAGATAGGCTTAAAGCGATGAAGCGAAACTCACAAATCGACGAGGAGCGTCTTCTCAAGTTTGGAAAGCACTACCTCTCCGAGGCCTTCCCTAATCCGGATAGGATAGGGTGTCCGTCCGAAGACGCTCTCAGACTTGCTGCTGTCGAGCCCCAGAAAGCAGATGCGGCTCTAAGTGAACATCTCACTTTCTGCTCTCCCTGCTTCAGAAGTTACATGGATTTCCTCGCCGAATTGCGGCAGGGCCAACCGGGTCAGAAACAGCCGCTCTGGAAAGAAATCCTCGCTTGGCCCGGGACCTCTCCTTTGCGGCTTGGCGCTGTTGCTGTTGCCGCCCTTGTCCTCTCAGTTGCCTCGTACCTTGTGGTGATCCAACGTGAGGGGCCAAAAACCCCAATTGCCCCTCAGCCCGGCACGGAACCGGGGCCGATTGCCTTCTCCCCGTTCACGCTGGACCTCAGAGAGCTTTCGCCGACACGTGCGCCCATCGTAACGGGAGACCAACCGCGGGCGGTCACCCTTCCCCGGAAGCCGCTACTAATCTCCGTCATTTTGCCGATCGGAAGCGAAGAAGGCACTTACCGCCTCGCGCTCAAGACAAGAGACAAGACCGTGTGGACGGAACCATCGCAGGCCCATCTGGTCGAGCAGAAGATCACCCTGCAAGTGAAGTTGGATATACCGCAGTTCCCGCCAGGGACGTATGCGTTCGAGGTGGAATCTGCGAATGGTTTCTTCCTCAGACAACCAGTTGCTCTCCAGGGCCCAGGGGTTGAGCCAGAAGGAAAGAAGCAATGAGATCCTGTCAGTTCCGGGGGACGGCAGTCATAGCGCTAATGCTCCTCTGCAATTCTGTTCCGACACAAGCGCAGGAGAAACCAGAGCCCGTACCGGCCAACAGCGACGCACACAGCATCCTTGCCGAAGCAGATCGCTTAGCGTGGCTCTTCAACTGGCCTGCAGCAGGTCCTCTCTACGAAGAGGCGGAAAGACGATTTGCAGAGGCAGGCGATCCTAAGAATGCCCTGCACGCGAAGATAGGAAGGATGCGCTCTCAGGCCGAGACGATGCCCTTCGTCGACCTATCTGAGTATCTTGCGACCGAACTCGAAAACCCCTTGGTCTTGAATAATCCCAAACTCAAGCTCTGGATTCTTGGCAGCAAGGGCTACATCGACTTGGAGATCGACATCACATCCGCACAGAGGGTGTGGGAGGAAGCTCTCGCGCTGGCTCAGAAACTAGGCGAAAAGGCCTGGGAGGCGCGGGCCTCCGGGGAGTTAGGAATCATAGCTTTCCTTAGCGGCGACGGCACCAAAGCTCAGAGCTTGCTGGCTAAAGCCGTGTTCTCGGCCATGGCAACTGGCGATGCCGCCGCGCAGATTAGATTTTTGTCGCTCATTGGGCAGGGGCTAAGCGTCTTAAACCGGCGAGAGGAAGCACTGGAATTCTTCGATAGGGCACTGAAGCTCGCAGAGGCCACCAAAGATGCCGGCTTCCCCTTCATGGCCTACGAAGGGAAGGCGGAACTTCTCGCCACTATCAATCGACGAGCTGAAGCAATAACAATACTCAACGAAGCCTTGCAGAAAGCTAGGTCGCAAGGGAAGCAGGGCCACGAAATACAACTGCTCATACTGCTCGGCAAAGTTTACGGCGATGCGGCAGATCATGAGAAAGCGTTGGAATACCTGGAAGCGGCAGGAGCACTCGCGCAGAAGCTCAAGTATTACCGAGTCCTCGCCCAAGCAATGTTCGAACTTGCCAAAATCTACCTCGAACGTGGGGACCTCACGAAGGCTGAGCAACGCCTCGCCGTAGGACTCGACGCAAGCCGCCGAGTCGGCGACAAGTACTTCTTGCCGCGCGACCTCTCGACACTCGCAGAACTTAAGCTCAAGCGTGGCCAAATCGAAGAAGCCGAAGCGCTTTACCAAGAAGCCGCAGATGTGGTTGAGGGGCTCCTCGTCAACGTGCCGAGCCCATATGCAAAGAGCTTCTTGGTGGGCGCCATGAGCGACATCTATCTGGGTCACTTCCGCCTTGCCGTGCAAAGGAAGGACGTCCAAAGTGCATTCCGGATACTGGAGCGTGTGCGGGGCCGCGCTGCGACTGATTTCCTGCGGACCGTTCATCTCGACACCTCGAAACCAGCGCCACCTCAAAGCCCGCTGGAAAAAGAAATCGCCAGGCTTCAAATCCGCTTGATGCGTGCGGAGACGCCGGCCGAAAGAAGGGAGTTGCTCGATCAGTTGTATACCGCAGAAGCGAAGCTGGCCCCGGTCATCGGGGAGCGAAACAGTTTGACAAGGCGTGTGCTTCAAGAGCCGGTTGGACTCGACAAATTGCAAGCGGGCCTGCGTCCCGACGAGCTCATCCTCGCATATGTTCTGGACGAGCCGAACTCCTTCTGCCTCGCCATCACTCAGCAGAGCGCCAACCTGATCATGTTGCCAGCGGGTCGAAAGCGCATCGAGGACCTGGTCCGCGCGTTTCTGACCGAAGTCATATCAAAGAAATCTGCGATCAAGGAGGCACGTGAACTCTATTCCCTGCTTCTTGAACCCATCGCAGGACACGGAGACAAGCTGCGACTGGTCATAGTCCGCGACGGCGAATTGCACCTGTTGCCCTTTGATTCGCTGCGAAACACCAAAGGGCAATTCGTTCTGCTGTCTCACATCGTGACCTACTCCCCCTCAGCAAGCGCGCTTTACTTCCTGAGAACAGCCCGCCCCTCCACTCAGCCAACATTGCCATTCTTGGCCGTCGGTGATGTTGCATACGACCAGCCACAGGCCCCGTCTGTAAGCGGCGACACGGCTGGAGCAAGTTCACAGAAGGGAAGAACGCGCGGCCTCTATGATCTGGCCGGGGCCAAGTTTCCCCGCCTGCCAGGAACTCGGCAGGAGGTAATCAACAGCAGCCGCATTTTCGGCAAAGGAAGCAAGGTGCTTTTGGACCGCCAAGCGACCGAGGCCGAGTTCAAGTCCCAGCCGTTGTCGGACTTCGCCATCATCCATCTGGCCGCTCATGGCGTCGCAGATACGAAGTTTCCTGACAGAGCGGCTCTCGTGCTTGGCGCTAACCCCGAATCACCTGAGGATGGCTTGTTACAGGCTCGGGAAATCAGTACGCTGGTGCTGAACGCGGAGCTCACGACTCTCTCGGCGTGCGACACAGGTGTGGGTAGGCTCCAAGGACAGGCAGGCATTGCCAATCTCGTGCGCTCCTTCCTGCTTGCAGGATCGAAAACAGTCGTTGCCAGCTTGTGGAGCGCGGATGACACGTATACTGCTGCCCTCATGAAAGAGTTTTACCTCAATCTGAAAAGAGGGCAGGATAAGGGTTCAGCGCTGCGCAACGCCAAGATTTTCTTGTTGAAAAAGTTCGGTGACCAAGCTCTCCCTTTCTACTGGGCAGGATTTACAATGACCGGTGAAGGGGCCAGTCGCTTATCACTTCCCAAATGAACCTCAGCCGCCAAGACCGAGAAACCATATTCAAGAAAGTGTGCCGCCTTGTCGAAACTCGGCACTTCAATCCCAAACTCAATGGTGTGGATTGGCACTCGCTCACCGAAACCCGAGCCGACCGCATTTTGCAGATCGAAGAGCCGGAAGAATTTGAAAAAGAGATTCACGAACTCGTCTCACAGTTGAAGACGAGCCACACCGGCTTTTTTCATCAGAGTGCCCGCAGAATCCCGGCCCGCTTTGCCATCAACGCAACGTTTCAACCCTACCAGGCGAGCGACGGTGAGAGATGGATGTTCCTCGACGTTCACGAAGGTGGCCCGGCCCATGCCGCAGGTATCGAGCCTGGGGATCTGCTCATGGCACTCAATGGCGAAGAAATCAGGCCTCCAGCCCCACCCATGTTTCGCATGGGGGAACCAATCAAAATTGCGGTTCAAAGGCGAGACGGGACTGAATTGCCCAGCACCCTGGCCGTTCCCAACCCGAAATCGAAAGACCGCCCCATGGCCGTGCCTCGCGCAATCTCGTTTTCAAAGCTTCCGGATGGCATTGGCTCGGTGAAGGCCACCATGTTTCCCGGCGCAGTCGGAATTGACGTTGCTCGCGACATCACCAACGCAATTCGGGAGCTCGCCGACTGCACGCGGTTGATCGTCGATCTACGCGGCAACACCGGCGGGGGCATCGGTGGACTGCGCTTGATGAGTTACCTGACACCGCACAAACTCCCTGTGGGGTACAGTCTGACCAAACGCCTTGCCGAAAAGGGTTACGATAAAGAAAAGCTCCCACGGTTCGGAAGAATCCCTTCGCGCAAGAGCGCGCTACCGTGGCTCGTCCTTCGCTACGCCTTCATGGACAAGTCAATCGTGGTTGTGACTGAGGGACTCGGCCCGCAGAAATTCCACGGGCGTATCGTTCTGCTTGTCAATCAACACACCACCAGTGCTGGCGAGATGATCGCGGCCTTCGCGAAGGAAAATAATCTGGCCACAATCGTGGGAACCGCGACCGCTGGCCGGCTGCTCACCGGCAGCGTCTTCAAGATCGGCCACGGGTACATTTTGGGCCTGCCGGTCGCAGCCTATCTCACCTGGCAAGGAGCCTTGCTGGAAGGAAAGGGCGTCTCGCCTCACATAGCGGTGGACCTACCCTCCGAGGCGTTACAGCAGGGTCGCGATATACAGATGGAGAAAGCCATCGAGACGGTCAACGAGAGCGCGCGAGAGCGGTAGCGCAGACAAGTTAGGACCTCTCTGGTTCCATCCCTAGAAGACGCGAACAACTGTCATGAGATTCAATTGTCTCACCCACTCCCTTCGTTCGATTCGTTAGCGGCACGGTCATACCCAGCCCAACACAATCTACGAATCTGCACTCGATGTCCTAAAGGGCCTGGCCGAGAATTCAGCCGAGGAAGCGTTTCGACGCCTCGTCCAAGAGGGATCCGTTGCCGGCCAGTACGTCGTTCTCCCAGCGGCGACGTGGTACGCGGTGCTCGCTGACTTCATTGGATTCTATGCTCGCGAATTCTCTGAACCGGAACGATTACACGCGCATTTACACCCAGCACAATATCCGCGATTGGCTAGACCGCCAGCGAGAAAGTGGAGAAACACCGATTCCAAGAGTCATCTGTAGTGAAGCCTTGTTGTAGTAGGGGGGCGGCGACTTCTACCTGAGAGGCTGGTTGGGCTACTTCGGCTTCTGGGATTCGGGCCAGGTGCAGAAGTCCAATTTCCATGGGTCGCAATACGCGATGAAACCGAGACGTGTGCATTAAGGTCGGCTAGCAACAACGAGAGCAGGGTGGTGAACTTGTGTCGGTCCAGCTTTAAATCCTATGACATGCAGACTCGCGGTGACAGTTTCGATCTTGTCGCTGACCGGGTCTGCACTCAACGCATCGGCCAGCTCCGTTAAGGCTACGTCAGGATTTCCACCGACTTCTGCCATGAATTTTCGCAAACTGCGGTGCGCGTTTGAAGAGGTGCTGCCCTCGTTCTTCACTGATTCCACCTGGGGAAACGGAAGGCGAGCTGTTCGTTCCAGCACAGTCTCTCTGTCCGCGGGCAACGAGCCGAAGAACACAGGGAGTAGGTGATTCTCCCACGCTACACACATGTCGTGAATGAGCGACGTGTCGTCGTCACGCTCTCTCACGGGCATCGCGACCAATCGCCGAGATATGAGACTTTCGACGTTAGTACTAAACATCAAGTCGCGGATCTCATCGGGCACTCTATAGCGGCGCCCCACGATGAAGGCGTTTGCATCTGGGAATCCCTGCACTTTACCCGAGAAAGCGGTCAAAAAGTAGGGCACTTCTTCCAATGCTTTGATGAGAGCCTTTGCGCCCTCCTCGCCTTCCATCGACTTGCCTTCCGGTCCCTTAAGAAAGCAGCAGGGCATATGCACAGGCACTCTCATTTCGTCCGGCCACGGGAACACATCAATCCCACGCTCTGAACGAAGAGCGAAGTCTGCTGCGTAAATGAACAAGTCGCCGAGCAGACTCCAGTTATCTGCGAAGCTTGCGAACTGCTGCGCTGACGCGGCACGGACCAGGAACTTCACGCCAAATTGAGAGCGACAGTTCGACCACAACTCCGCACTGAAGCAGTGATACCAGAACGGCAAAATCGCATCCGCTGCTTGTGGGTAACGGTCTTTCCAAGCGTGGAGTTCGCGGAGCATCGTCGACAAGTCACTCGCTGTCGACTTTCGCGAACGCTCGGCGACTTCGAGACGCTTCTGCGTTTCGCGCAGCGCTTCCTCGACATCGGGCATGGGGTAACCAGCACATATCGAAGCTGAGGCATCGAAGTGCTTTCGTGCCCCGGCCATGTCGCCCTGCGACATTTTCAGGCTTACCAAATCATGATGTGCGCCCGCTTCGAAATGGTGTAGCGGCCTTCCCTTTGTGCGTTCGAGCAAAGATTCGAAAAGGCGAATGGCCACAAGCTTATCTTTCTCCTCCCTTGCAGTCGCAGCGAGCATAGCGAGAGAGTCAGCAACACCACCGGCGTCGCCAATTTCCTCGAAGTTCCGTAACGCCTGCTCGAACCACGAGCGCGCTTCGGTGAGGTTGTGAAGGCGTCCGTGCAGTTGGCCGATTCGACTCATGTAGTGGGCACGTCTGCCTTTCACTTCGCATTTCACGAGCAGCGCTTCGAGGTGTGCCAACGCTTCACGCACGATGCGTTTGCCGTCTTCGTCGTCTTCCCGTCGCTCGTCTTTGCCACGCCGGATGCTGGCTTCGTCCAACAGCAGATCCACCAGCAAATCTGTGAGATTGTGCTCAGTGGCAAGGCTCTTCGCTTCGGCATGAAATGTAGCAGCCGCCTCATCCAGGTCGTTGCGGCGGCATAGAGCCGCCGTTTGTCCGAGCACGCGAGTATGGTCTTCAGGAATGCCCTGTTCTGCCGCGATCGCAATGGCACCCATGCACACGGCCAGCGCCAGCTCCTGGTCGTGCATTTGGAAAGCGAGTCGGGCTCGGACGTCATAGCATTTCAGCAGCCAATGGACATTTCCGATCCGCTTGAAAATGTCTCTCGCCTCGTCCAATGCCTTGATCCCTTCAGCCCATTTAGACTTTGCAAACAGGGCTTTGGACTTGGAAACAAGCGTACGAGCGAGGTTATCCGCGTGCTTCTCTTTCCGGCACAAGTCCTCTGCTTGAGTGAGGCTTGCGAGCATCTCCTCGACTCTTCCTTCATGCTCGTAAACGGCGGCCTTCATCACGAAGGCACCCGCGAGATTGATGCCTGCCCTTGTTTTTTCCTTGCCCTCCGATTCGCGATACTCGATTCGAAAGGCCGAAGCTGCATCATCCAATAGCCGGTGGGCATCGGGAAGGTTGCCTGACATTTCCTCTGCATGAGCCACGGAGATGAGAAAGCAACCTTCTTGGAAACGGTCGCCTCGAACGCGTGCGCTCTCAAGCGCTTCGCGGCACAAGGCTTTGCCCTCTTGAATTCTGCCCTGACATGTGTCGATATGGCCGAGGAGATGGAGAACGGTGCTTCGTGACTTGGGGTCTGGCTTCGTTCTTAGGTCGGTTAGACATGCACTTAGGACTTCCCTCGCCTTCTCCAGGTTAGATTCTTCGCGAGTTAGCGCCTCACCTAGTTCGATCCGGGCTTTGATGAGAGCACGGTTGTTGCCAGCAGACTCCGCTAGCTTCACAGCAGTCTCATAGGCATTAGCGGCTTCAGCGTACTTACAGTCGGCATCCAGCGCGTCGCCCTTGTCGAGTTCAGCCTGAATATCGGCGGGAATGGGTTCCTTGTCCTCGCTATCCGAAGGGCAGAGTGGAGGGTCAGATAGCTTGGTAACCTGAAATGCGGTCAGCGTGCTCTGAATCTCACCGAGCTTTTCGCTGTGTTCCTTTTGAAGCGAGTGCACGCCCTCAACCTTCTGCCCGACGGCCTCTATCGCTTTGCTGGTCTCAACAAGCTCTCGCTCTAGTTTCTTCAGTGGTTCGCGGAGCTGCGATACCCGTGCCTTCAGGTCGCTGGGATTGGAGACCCTCTCCCGTATCTCCAACCGTCTGAGACAAGCTTCTCGGTGTGCCCATTGAAGCGCAGCCACGTCATCAGGCTCAGGAGAATGCGCGTCGTAGGGATAGCCATCCGCGCAAACGAACACATACAAAGGCCGACCCAACTCCTGAGCGATGTCATACTCCATTTGGGTGTAACTGCGGCGAGCCTTGTCTGCGGGCGTGTCTCGCGGCTCTAAGCCATAGCAAATTCCCGCGATGTGAATGACGGCGTCGCAGCTCGCAATGTGACTGCGCAGCAGTTCATCCACTCTGCGGTAATCCGGCGGGAACTCCTCCTGACAGACACCGTGACACCCAATGGTGTCCACCGCTTGCTTCACAAGCGCACGGGTGCCTTTCAAATCAGCACTGGCCGCAGAGATGAAAACTTCTGTCCGTCGGGACGGTGTTGGTCGCGGGCTATCCATATCCCGTTTGAGGACTACTCTCTAAACGATAGCAAAACGACGCAGCAAATTCCGCGCTTCATGTTACCGCAATTCAGATTAGGAGGAAACTTTCAAGCCCACTACTACCTTCGAAAAATTCTGGTTTACAGGGTGTAATTCTGCTCGCTACGCATCTTCTTCCCACTGCGCCCTCGTTTGGGTGGTCGCCCTTCGGCCAGGGCTCGGACGTTCGTTCGAGCTAGCGCCGATTTCGTGCCAAACGCGAATTAAGTCCTTCCTAATACACAACTCCAAAGAGCGCGTTTGTCACAAACGCCTTCCCTGGCCGGAACGGGGTTGAATTGACCTGCCGCGCGCTTGTTTCAGGCGAGCAGTGGTTGAGGTTTTTTCAAGTAAAAGCCTCAATGAGGGTGAGAGCGCGGCCCACACCAGTCCGGGGCCGCAAGCCTTACCGGGCTAGGCACAACCTCAACCCTGTTTCCCTCAGTGACCGGTTGGCCATAGTCCCCTCAGAGGGAGTGCGAACATGGTTGAGAATCGCCGGTGCAGGTGTCCCATATGCTCCGTTGAGCGAGAGCTGGCCTCCGATCTGAAAGCGTCGGCTGGCTTGGACCGATTCCGAACCCTCGCGGCCAATTATCCCGCCCTGTCCGACTTTGACTCGCCGTCGGCAGTCATCGCTTTCCTCCACAATCACCCGCATGACGCGGTCCGGAGCAGGCAGTCGAATGAGATCATCAAGGCGCTACTCAGCAGGAAGGAGTCCCGCAACGGGCAGGCTCCTTTTCAAGACTTGCTCGTGCTGGCTTTCATCCCTGCTCTTCACAAGACCTACCGTGAAACCCGTCTCCACTTCACCTGTCTCCATGCTGAAGACGTAGCACAGCAGGTGCTTACATCGTTCCTGGAACTTGCCAAATCTCCTGCTCTTGAACGCCGTAATGGCTATCTCTCTGCTAGCCTCTCCCGCGGCCTTCGCAAGTCTGTTTTCCGATGGGCGATCAGGGAGTCCCGAACATTGCCAGAGGCGGTCTCCACCGATGGTCTGCCTTCGGAGCGCGCCGCGCCGACAGCGCGCGTGGACTTCGAGACGCCTTGCCTTCTGCGGCAGTTTCTAGCTCACTGCATTCAAACCGGGGCTCTCAGCAACTCCGAATACGATCTTCTCGTCAAGCTCAAGCTGGACGGGTTTGAAGCAAAGGAACTGGCGAACGGAACTTCGGGCCTGACTCCAATGGCGATCCATCACCGCCTGCAAAGGATCATGTCCCGACTTCGCCGCCAGGCTCGCGGGTGACCAAAGCTTGCCAGCTCGCATGGATACGCGCTACCAAAGGCCCTTGTCAATAATCCTGGGGATTCCCGTCGTTCCAGGGCTCGGGTCGAGCGCCAGAAAGGCAGCCAAACCTGGGTGTCCGTTCGCTGCTTGCCACGATTCGTAGATGTGCTGGTTTATTCCGATTGCGGCCATGAATTGCTTCCAGCCCCACGATTTTCTTCCTCCGCCACGTGGGCTCGGATTCGGTACTCCGCCAATTGGAGCGCCTAACCATCCGCTCCATTCAACAATGTCTAGCGGTGGCGTGTAGGTTTCCCTAACTATGTTGGAGTACGAGATTCCGCTGTGTTTCCCGTCAATCATTGGAGCTAGTTCGGGAAATAGGCAATGCATGGCTTTGCTGGCGGCAACGTATCCGCCACTAACGGTAACTGCTCCGGGCGCTGAAAGGGTGCAATAAATCGCTGCGATTTCACCTGACAGGGTCGCTCCTGTCGCGGGATTCACAAGAGCCGGAGGCGGCATGGTGAGCGGCAGCGTCATACAAGAAATCCAATTGATGGTTGCGGGGTTGATGGTTACAAGAACCTCTTGTAGGGCCGACAGCTTAACTAATTCTGACTTCCGTGCATCCATCCCAAAGCTCTTTAGCAGCCTCCGCATCGAGCGGGCTGCTTCACTCCCGTTGATCCATGCTGCTAAGCTGCCAGCATCTGCAATTCCGGCGGTCCGGTCAACGATGTAGCAGTTGTATTCACGGTTGTATGCGGCTGTATCTGCGTTCGGGTCGTTATAGCACGCGACTCTTTCACCAAGTATTCTCGCGACCTCGTTCAATGAAGTACGGTGTGCAATCGCCACGGTCTTTTGGAAGCTACCATATGGCGCGCCGCTCATGCCACGGCGAAGAAAAAGTCCTTAAGGGTTGTTCTTCAAGGGGCGGTCAATTTTTCTGTGGTCAATTTCGCGGCTTCCTGCCCATTAGGAACAGTAGAGGGGATGCTCGCCGGGTTCTTCCCGCCGCACGCCAAGGCCGAGTTCCCAGGCAGCCCGCACTGCTTGAGGAACTCGGCCCCTCTCCTCCGAGGCAACCAATGTCCTTCTTCGAAAAACCCCCGCATTCTCCCGCCCACACAAGGCGAGGTTTCTTGACAGTCGAAATCTGTTCCGCATCGCCTGTCTGCCTTGCCTCCTGCCCCAGAGAATCCGGCGAGAGTTCTCCTCTAACTTCACCTGTCGCTGACACTTCAGCGCGAAAGGAATCACCGCACATGAAGAAACTCTTTCGACGTTCCTTCAAGTCCAGATGGTTGAGGCCCGTTTTTCTCTTCCTCTTTGCGACGCTCTTGCTCGCGCCGCAGGTGTTCGCCCAAGCACCGGGTGCCTCACCCTGGGAGAACTCCGTCAACGTTCTCCAGCAAGCCTTCACTTCGACGATTGCTCGGGGGTTGTCACTCATCGCGATTGTCGTGGCCGGCCTCACGTTCGCTTTCGGCGAGGGCGGCTCCAAGCGAATCTTCGCCGGTGTTCTCTTTGGCGTCGGCATGGCCATCGCGGCGGTCAACTTCATCACCTGGCTTTTCCCGTGATCTTTGCCGAACGGCCTCCTTCAGGGACAAGGCATGAACGACACCCGGAGAATCAACACGGTTTACCGCTCACTCGGGCGGCCTCTGACCATCATGGGGGCAGAGCGCAAGCTCTTCTTCTTCGCCATGTGCATCGGGGCCGCCACGTTCAATTTGTTGGGCAGTCTCATCGGGGGCATTCTCATTTTTCTCTTGCTCTACCTTGCCGCCCGATGGGCCACGCAGACTGATCCACAGATCCTCCGGTTCTTTCTTACTTCGCCACGACTGCGAGTGCAGTACGACCCCATGAAGTTCACGCCGATCACAATTCGCAGGCCGACCGATGCTTAAGCTCCAGCGCATCTTCAAGAACTACGCCGAAACCGGCTCCCTCAATGAGCAAGTGAACCTCTACGGGTTCATTGACGAGCAGGTGTTCCTCACCAAGACGGGCGACCTCGGTGTGGTCTTGGAAGTCCACGGCGTGGATTACGAATGCCTCGACACGGCTTCCGTGGACAACCTTACAAAACGGCTGGAGTCGGCTCTGAAGCTCTTTGGCGAGAACTTCCGCGTCTACCAGTACCTCTTTAAGCGAAACAACGAGACCATCCCTTTCAAGACTTACGACAACCCCGTTGTCAACACGGCCATCCAGAACCGCGTCGCCTACCTTGCGAGCAAAGCGGACCAGCTTTTCTCCCTGAAAATCCACTACGTCATCCTCTTCGAGGGTTTCCGTTACAAGCGCGCATTGCTCAACACGCTCCGGCAAATCACCAAGAACCCGGGCAATGCTCTGCGAGAATTCGCCGCGTACTTCTCCACCCGAAACCAATTAGCGATCCTGGACACCGAAACCCAAAGAGGCCATGAAAACCTCTTACAGAAGGCGAAAAGCTTCATCCTTCAAGTGAGCGATTTTCTGAGAGTCGCCCTACTCGGAAAGCAGGACGCCTTCCGCGTGCTCAAGAAGACGCTGAACTTCTCGCCCGAGAAGGTCGATCTTGCCCGCCTGAAGCATGACACCTTCCTCGACCACTACCTTTGCGAATCGCACCTCGAATGCCACCGTGGCCATCTGCGCGTGGACGATTACTTCGTCAAGGTCCTCACCCTGAAGGAACCCTCAGCGCAGAGCTTCCCGCTCATCTTCAAACGCCTCCTCGAAGTCGAAGCCAACTTCTTCATTGTGACGGAATGGAAGAAGGAAGGCCCAGCGAAGGCCCGAAGCACCATTCAGGCACGGCGGAGGCACTTCCACAACACCAAGCGATCTCTCGTCAGCCAACTGAATGTGTCGGATGCCCCGCCTCACGATGTTCTTGTAGACGACTCCAAGGAGGCCCAGGTTCGCGAGCTGGGAGAGAGCATCAAGGAGCTTGAGCTTCGCGGGAACTACTTCGGGCAATTCTCGCTGACCGTTGTGATCTACGACGCCGACCTTGCCAAGGTGGACCGCGCCTATGCGGACTTCTACAAGGTGTTTAGCGTCTATGACGCACAGCTCTACGAGGAGCGCTACAACCTGCTGAATGCGTTCCTTGCGACTGTGCCTGGCAACTATGCCTTCAACCTCCGCTCGATGTACTTGCTCAACACCAACTACGCGGACTACACGTTTCTATTCACGCTTCACTGCGGCGAGCCGTTCAACAAACACCTCAAGCAGGAGTATCTGGCCGTCCTCGAAACCAACCATCGCACGCCCTACTTCCTGAATCTCCACCATCGCGACGTGGCCCACACCATGATTCTGGGGCGCACCGGCTCTGGAAAATCATTCCTACTCAACTTCCTCATCACGAATCTCCAGAAGTACAGCCCCTACACCTTCATCTTCGATCTGGGCGGAAGCTTTGAGAGCCTGACACAACTGTTCGGCGGCTCCTACATCCGAGTCGGCCTCAACTCGCCGGAGTTCCGAATCAACCCCTTCTCGCTCCCGCCCACCAAAGAGAATCTCGACTTCCTCACGTTGTTCGTCAAGGTGCTGGCCCAAGGAACGTCTCCGGGTCCTTTCACAGCCGCCGAGGAGCGCGACCTCTATCACCAGATCGAGAACCTCTACGAAGTCGACCCCGCCCTGCGAACCCTAAGCGTTCTGGCGAACACTCTGGATCGCGGTTTGGCCAACCGGCTGGCGAAGTGGACAAAGGGCGGTCAGTTCGACTTTGTTTTTGACAACTCCGAAGACACCATCACATTTTCCACGTTCCAGTGTTTCGACTTCCAGGGCATGAGCCAGTACCCCGAAGTGCTCGAACCGCTGCTGTTCTACATTCTGCATCGCGCAAACGCCGCCATTTGCGACCACCGAATCACCCACGTCTTCAAAGCCTTCTTCATCGACGAGGCCTGGATCTTTCTCAAAAACCCGAGCATCCGCACATACATCGTCGAGGCGCTCAAGACCTGGCGGAAGCAGAACGCCGCCATGATCCTTTCCACTCAATCGCTCGACGAGCTCCGCAAGTCCGATATCCTCAGCGTGATTGTCGAAAGCTGTCCGACCAAGATTTTCCTCGCCAACCCCGATATGGACCGGGCCCTCTACCGCGAACAGTTCCACCTGAACGACAACGAAATCGAGCTCATCTCGACGCTGATTCCCAAGCAGCAGTTACTCATCAAGACGCCGGACTCTGCGAAAGTCGCCAATCTGACGGTCGATCCGAAGAGCTATTGGCTCTACACCAACGATCCCTTCGATAACCGGAAGCGCAAGGAAGCCTTTGAGACTTACGGCTTCGAGAAGGGCCTTGAAGTGCTCGCAGGGGCCTCACAATGAAGCACGCATTCCTACTCGTGACTCTCTGCCTTGTTCTTGTTTTGCGCATCGCCGTAGCAGGCGACACCGCGTCAATCTTCGCTTTTGACGCGCCTCCGGCACTGCTACCTCCGATACTCGTTCTGCTGGCCACCTGTCTTGTTCTCACCGCCCACTGGGCCATTCATTGGCTTTTCGAAAGACCCCGTCAGTAACAAAACTTCAATCAGGAGCGCATCCAATGAACCAAAGACTCTTCGGAAACCTGTTTCGCATTTGTAGCTTCGGACTGCCGCTCGCCGTTTTGAGCGCAGTCCTCTTCACCCCGTCACCTTCCATGGCCCAAACGAATGGCGCCCGCGTTGTGAAGTATTCCGAGCAGGACATCATCCCCATCCGCGCCAAGCTCCGTTTTTCCACCGTGATCATCCTGCCGGAAAACGAAGAGATTCTGGACTTCACCACCGGCGACAAAGAATTCTGGATCATCAACGGCGTCCATAACCTCTGCTACGTCCACCCGGCACAGGCCGGCATACGCAGCAACCTGAACCTCATCGCGGCGAGCGGGCGCGTCTATTCCTTCCTGCTGACCGAGGTCAGCAGCGAACCCAATGCCGAGCCTGACCTGAAGGTTTTCGTCGAGCCGAAGGACCAGTCGAGCATCGCGGGTAGGACAGGCCCGCTCGGATACGTGAGAACCGCTGAGGCAGAGGCCGTGAGGAAGGAATTGCAATCCGTTCGCGCCCAGGCAGACGAGCAGATTCAAGCTGCCCGGATGAAGGCAACGGAAGAGACCAAGCGGTACAAGGCGGAGTACTCCACCAAGCTCAGGTTCAATTACCGCCATGACGCAAAGGGTGCGCGCAAGCCCTTCATGATCTCAGCCATCTATCACGATGATGCGTTCACTTACATCATCAGCGCCGCACCCGAAAAGCCAACCATCTATGAAGTGAAAGACGGCAAACCGAACCTCGTCAACTTTGACTTGGCGGGCGGCGTCTACATCATCCCCAAGATTGTGGACGCCGGCTACCTCACCATCGGCAAGCAGAAGCTCACTTTCTACCGCCAGCAATGAGACTCATGACCAGACTCTTCATGACCGGCAAAGAGGATGAGATGAACAAACAACCCGACAACGCGATCGAGAACAAAGCGCCGAAGCCACCCGGCCTCATGCCAAAACACGTCCAGTCCTGGGTCATCATCGGCATCGCCGTCTTGATGCTGCTCATCATGTGGTTCACGGGAGGCAAGAAGGCTCCTGGAGCAACCAGGACAGCAGCGCCTGTGGTTCAGCCACCACCGCCACTCGAAGTGAATGAGGCAAAGATTCTCGACCTGCAGAACCGCATTCAGGACCTTCAGAAGCAACAGCAGTCCGCGATCCTTGCCCAGCAAAACCATCTCCTGGGCGCGGTTCCGCCCGACCAGCAGATGGCCACTCACCCTTACGCCGGAGAAGCGCCTCCGCCTCCCCCGCCGCCCGACCCGATTCAGGTCGAACGGCAACGGCGAAACTATGTGTCCCTCTTTGCCTCCAACGTCGCTTTGAGTCACCGCAAGGAGCATTCCGGCGCAGCAACCACTTCTTCGACGGATGTGCGCCAGCGCGCGGATTCTCAGAATCCCGCAGCAATCGCGCCTGTCCCGGACCTGAACCAAATCGCTCAACTTCTGCAAGTTCCCGTTCCATTTCCGCCGCCAACTCCACAGCTATCAACCCCAAACGACCAGTCCCCAAAACAGGTTGAAGCGAAGACTCCCACGCCGCAATCTTCACGAACAGCAACCGCGACCAAAGACGCCACCAGAGCGCGGGAACCAAACACCCACATCGTCTTCGAGGGTACAGTTCTTGAAACGGTTCTCGTCAACCGCCTCGACGCCGAATTCTCAGGTCCCGTCAAATGCCTCCTCACAACCGACATCTATTCTCACGACCGTCAGCACCTCCTCATCCCGGCAGGCACCAAAGTCCTTGGCGAGGCGAAGAAAGTTGCCGCCTTCGGCCAAACGCGCCTCGCCGTGTTCTTCCACCGCCTGATCATGCCCAATGGCTTCTCGGTGAACCTCGACCAGTTCAAGGGCCTCAACCAGATCGGAGAAACGGGCCTTCGGGACAAGGTGAACAACCACTACGGCCGCATCTTCGGCGCGTCTCTCGCCATCGGCGCTCTTGGCGGAGTCGCCCAGATCGGCACCGGCAATGCCTTCAACCAAACGAGCACCGATAGGATGCGAGAGGGATTCGGCCAGAGCCTGTCTCAATCTTCGGAGCGGATTCTCGACAAGTTCCTGAACATCCTGCCTACTCTCACTATCCGCGAGGGACACCGAGTCAAAATCTACCTTGCAGGTGACCTCTTCTTACCCGAGTACCAGGCAGGAGCCTTTTCACCAGATTTCTGAACACGGCGAGCAACAACCTCGATAGACCGAAATCCACGAACCAACACAGGAGGACTCCATGAAGAAGAAAGTTATTTCACTTTTTCTGCTTCTCGCGCTCGTTGGCGCGCCGCTCGTCCACGCCCAGTTCTTTGGCGGCGTCGTCTTCGACCCCACTAACTACAACAACGCCGTCCTGCGCTATCTCCAGTTGCAGCAGCACCTCGTCGAGCTTCGCAACAGCTACAACCAGCTCGTTTCTCAGTACAACCTGGCAGTTCAGATGGCCCGCAGCATTCAGAACATGCCTACCCGCTACCGCGCCACGTTCTCCGCATGGCGAAACGCCGTGGCCCAGAACACCTACGGGAACACGGGCACCTGGATTGCCGGCGTCAACTCTGGCGCGGCCTCGACTGTAATCAGTGGTTACGCCGGAGCGACAACGCGGCTCCTCCAGTACAACCCTCAAGCCCTGGCCAACATGACCCCGGAAGAACTGGAACGGGTGAAGTCTCAATACGCATCCGTTGAACTGTCTGACGGAGTCAACACCACGGCCCTGACGGCCATCGGCGCGATCCGAACCAACGCTCAGGCCGTCGACAACCAAATCAACAACCTGGAACAGGACTCGCTCTCCAACAACCCGAATCTCAATACGGAAGTCTCTGTTCTGAACAAGATCAACGCAACCAACGTGTTGACGCTTCGCACGCTCCAGGACTCGAACAAGCTCCTGCTTTCGCTTCTCGAACAGCAGGTGATTTCTGCCAAGCAGCAGCGCGAAGCCCTCACCAACTCCATTAACGCGGACATCATCCGCCGCGCTAACCTGTCCAACAACATGACCCGCGTCACCGGCACCCTCACCACCACGCTTCAGAACTTCCGCATGCCCTAAACCTCAACCGCAAGAAGCCCCGTATCGAAGGAGCCGATGCCGTGCAGCGTGACTACCTAAGTTTCATCCTCGAAGCGATCACCAATCTGCTTCAGCAGAATCTCGGCTTCTTCGATGCCATGGGGCAGAACCTCTTCCGGGCGTTTGCCACCATCCTTGTCGTCTGGTTCGGAGTGAAAGCCGCTTTGGCATCTGCTAGCGGCGATCGCGGCTTTCACTTCTCCAACTTCGCGAGCCTCGTACTCACCATCAGCTTCGGTTTCGCGATGGTCAACTACTACAGCCAGCCCATCCCCGGTTTTGGCGTCAGCTTCCACAATCTGATCACCGATGAAGCGCAGTTTCTTGCCAACCGCATCGGCCAAGCGCAGCTTCAGGTTGTCATCGAGCGCGTAACCGACTTTCAGAGCCGCATTGACTCGCCCGGCTGGGGCGACCTTGTGGGAACCGTGGTCTACGCCGTCATCATCATCTTGCTCGCCACTGCCCAGGCTATCGCCATCGTCATCATCGCGTACGGATTTATCGCCACAGCCGTCTGCGTCCTCGTGGGCCCCATCTTCATTCCGTTTTTCATCGTGCCCAACCTCGAATGGCTCTTCTGGGGTTGGTTCAAGGCCTTCATCCAATATGCCTTCTACCAGGTCATTGCGGCAGCAGTCGTGTTTGTCATCGCTAATCTGATTCTCGGAATCCTGGGCTTGCAACCCGCAGGGCAGATCTCCACGGCTGAGCTCATGCAAGCTTTCCCTGTGCTCTTCATCACATTCCTGGCCGCTATCTACGCCCTGCTGAAGATTCCTGCCCTTACCAACCACATCTTCACCGGGGGATCGGGCGGCGCTTCCGGAGGAATTCTCGGAGGACTCCTGCCATGAGCAATGACCCGCGCTTCGAGAATGCCAAACGACTCTACTTGGAGCAATACGGCGATCCCATGGTTACCAACACCTATCTCAAGATTGCTCTCGTCCTTCTGGCCCTGATTGCTGGCGGGCTCGTTTTCCTGAATTTGAAAACAGCCCGCACCTTTGAGAACTTCCGCCCCCTCGTCATCCGCATTGACGACGTGGGCCGGGCCGAAGCCATTAACTATCACAACCTCGAATACAAGCCCCAGGACGCTGAGGCCAAGTATTTTCTGACACAGTTCTGCACCCTCTACTACCGTCGCAATCGCCAGGCCATCAACAACGACTTCTCAAAGGCTCTCTACTTTCTGGACGGCAAACTCGCGAGTGGCATCATCGACGCCTACAAGAAGAGCGATGTCATCAAGGCTTTTCTGACGAACCCCTCAACCCCCGAAATTGACATCGACGTGATGAAAGTGGCGCTGGAAGACATGCACACCGCGCCGTACAAGGCGCGCGTCGATTTCTACATGGTGTACTACTCGCCGGTTGACCGCTCCGAGATCAAGCGTGTTCTCTACACCGCCAATTTCGTTTTTGTCTTCAAGACCAACGTGCCCAACGAGCTCATCCCCATCAATCCGCTGGGCATGGCCATCACCTACTTCCGCGAGGATGAAGCTTTCAAGTAGCACGGACTTATGGTTGCCAACGCACTCCTCATCACCCTGGCCGCCTTGTTGGGACTCGCCTTCTTCCTAATGGGCGAGTTGAAGTTCCTTGTCCCCTACAAAGGTGTGCTCTTACGCCAATACGGGTACGTCCTCCTCGCCTACGTCGGAGCGCTCTTCGTAAATCTGTTTGCGGCGGCCTTTATCCTAAACCGCAAATTCTTTTTGAAGGACACCGGCAGGAAACTTTCTCACATCGACAAGCAATTTCACGTCGGCCATGCGGACTTGCCCCCTGACCCCAACGACCAGGAGCAGTAATCGTGTCCCGCTCTCGCCAGTTCGAGCCAGAGGATCAGCGGACGCCCGAGCCTTCGGCTTCACGCACTTCTCATCGTGAGAATGAGGCCGAAGGTCAGCACCTCGGCAGAGGATCGAGTGGCGGCACGCAAGAAGTTGAAGGCCGCGGCCCTGACGCGAGGGAATCCAAAGAGCGCCCACGCCCCCGCAGAACTCATCGCGATAGGGACCGCACCTATCACCTGCGCGACTCCGAAATGGCGGCCCTGGCCGAGATTGGAAAGTTTCGTACAGTCAGAACCGAGGACCTTGTGGAAACCCTCTATCGCGGCGACAACGACCGAGCAACTCAGGACCTGAGAAATCTCACCGCGCAAGGACTCATTAGGCAAAGAACCCTCGACGGCACTGAGAAAGACCAACTCCTCACCGTCACTCGGACGGCCAGTCAGTTTCTCAAGACGAACCGGCCCCCGGACTTCCATTCAAACCAAGCCGTCCACCACGGTTTCGTCAAGCCACGCGAGGCCCGGCACGATGCCATGCTGTATCGCCTCTATCACAAGGCCGCAGAGAAAATCGTGCGGCAAGGCGGCACAAAGCTGCGCGTCATCCTCGACTATGAACTGAAGCGAACCCTCTACCGGGAATTGGCCAAGCTCAAGGCGGTTCCAGCGGAAGACCAGGCGAAAACAAAAGCACAGATCGCCGAAGCCCACGAACTGAAACTTGTAAATGGAAAGATTCCGCTCCCCGACCTCCGAATCGAATACGAGACCAGAGACGGCGAGCAGGCGCGGGTGGACCTGGAGCTCGCCACAAAGGACTACCGGAGCCACCACGTTCGAGAAAAAGCCCAAGCCGGCTTCTCCATTTACGCTCCCGCCGAAGAAGCACCTCGGTTGCGGGCAGCACTCCAGGACCCCCACCTCATCAGCGAGATCCTTTCCCTATGACAATCTTTCCCGAGCAAATCAAGGTTCTGCGCGGCTTTGGCTATACAGAATCCGAAGCCCGCTTTCTATGCATCGTGGCAACCCACTCCGGATATTTTACACCAAAGCAATTCTCTGATTTCAGCGACAACAAGTCAGGCCGCGCGATTCATTCTTTCACTACTCGAATCCTGTCTCAGAAACACGCTCACGAGCGGCGGTACCAGAACAATGCGCGTGTCTATCATCTGACTCACCGACGGATCTATTGCGCCCTCGACATGGAAAATATTCGGAATCGCCGTTCGCATTCCTTCGAATTCATCAAAACCCGACTCGCAATTCTGGACTTCGTACTTAGCCATCTGCAGCACGCTTATTTCGAGGGCGAGTTCGACAAGGTTCAGTACTTTCAGGAGCAGTTCGAAATCCGGCCCCAGGAAATGCCGGGCCGGACGTATGCAGGTGCCAATCAGGTTCCCGACACAATCCGCTATTTCGTGGACAAGTTCCCAATGTTCCTGGATTCAGCCACGCCAGGACAGCCGCTCGTCACCCTGACCTACATCGATCCGGGCTTCGGCAATCTGTCGGCCTTCAGGACACATCTTCAGGCCTATTCCATCTTCCTCAGCCGGTTACCGCGCTTTGCATTCCTATTTGCGAGTCCGCACACGCGCCTTTTTCCAAAAGCTGAGCGGCTTTTTGCCCAACACATAAACCCAAGACCTGGCGAACTTTCCGCACAAGTGGCTCGCTATTTTCGACTCCGCTCTGCATGGGACGCGAAACGCTACGAGGCTTTATCGAACGACGATCTGGAATTCCTGAACCACGCCAAGCAGTGCTTCAGTGGCGAACTCTTCGAATCCACGTACAGGAAATGGCATGCGGGCACGGTCACCGAAAACGAACTCGTCGCGCAGCTTGAAGGCCGATCCAGACGCAGGCAGGAGACTCTCTTCAGGACCTGCCTGCTTCCCCGCGACTACTCTTCGTTCGGCCAGAACTCAGGGCTTTGCGGAAAACCGCGCTGAAACCGGTTTTCCTTGCGGTTTTCCTTCCGGTTTTCCGCGCCCGTGCCCGCAACACACGCAGAGATAAGGACATGAACCCACGACACCCACAAAACGGGACGCGGGCAAGACGCTCGAAAGGGCGGGAGCGACCCCACCTTTTGGGCCGCTCTGCGGCCCCGGTCCCTTCGGGCTTCGGGGGTCGCTCCCGCCCTTTCATGAGATTCGCGTCACCCGTTTGCCCGCGTCCCAGAAACGAAACCACTTCAAACCTCTAGGAGAAAGCCATGCCCATCATCAAGAAGCCAGCACCACCACCGGAGATCGTCACACGCGAGATCCACTTGGAGATGCCGCTGCTTGCAACCCTCGACAGTTATGCCAGCTTCATCGACAGCACCACCGACCACGTGATCGCCTCGGCCCTCCGACTCGTGTTCAAAAAGGACCACGACTTCAGGAGGTGGCTCCGCGCTCAGAAAACTTCATCGGGACAAGGCCCGGAACCCACACCCCAAACGACTACTCAATCTGAACTTCCCTCGAAGACCAAGAAGGCATGATCCAGCGAGTCCTCAACTCGAAGAACTTTGTCGCCTTTCTGTTTACGGCAGCGACCGGAATGACCCTGTATTTTGCGATGCCGTTCCCGGAGGAGAATCCCTTTCTTCGGCTCATCGCTCTTAAGGCCCCGCTTGTTTTTCGCGGGGCCGAGTACTCCTACATCGCGATGCTTTTCACGACGCCTTACATCGCCTATTCATTGCTCCTCTCTGGCCTCTACATCTTCACTCTCAAGGCCAGACGGCGCATCGCGCCGGCTTCACTTCCTCCATACCCAGAACCTAGCGAGCGCAACGACCTCTTCCTTGTCGTGGGCGAGATTCACAACCCCCGCAGACCGGGCCCAGCGGAAAACCCTCGCTGGCTCGTCATTCCGGAGCGCGGACTCTTCACTGGAATCGCCATTCTGGGTGCAATCGGAACTGGCAAGACGAGTTGCTGCATGTACCCCTTCGCCGAGCAACTCCTCGCCTACAAGGCCCAGAGCGAGGCAGAACGGATCAGTGCCCTGGTGCTCGAAGTAAAAGGGGATTTCTGCCACAAAGTGAAGGGGATTCTCGAACGTCACGGGAGGACCGAAGACTACGTCGAAATCAGCCTCAATTCTGAATACCGATACAACCCGCTCCACAACGACCTGGACGCCTACGCGCTCGCCTACAGCATCGCGTCCCTTCTGAACAACCTGTTTGGCAAAGGAAAAGAGCCTTTCTGGCAGCAGGCCTACACCAACCTCGTGAAGTTCATCATCCTTCTTCACAAGGTCGCCTACGATTACGTCACCTTGTTCGATGTCTACGAGTGCGCCATCTCCCCCGAGCTCCTGGACAAGAAGATTCACGAGGCTGAACGCAAACTAGCTCCAGGTTCTTTCGTTGCGCTTCCGCCCGAGCTCTATGCGGCCCACGTTGCCGATCTGAAGGCTTTCAATTTCGAGTTCGACAAACAAGAAGGCGTGTACAAGGCTCCTGACTCCGCTGACCTCCGCGACGCTCTGAAAAGCATCTCCATCGAATGGCTGACCATTGCAAAACCAGACAGCCATCTGGACACCCGAAAGCGGGAGCAACTTGAGGCCGTGAAGCGCTGGTTCTACAACGACTGGCGCAGGATCGAACCCAAGCTCCGAACCTCCATCGTCGAAGGCATCTCGGTTTTCCTGTCCCTCTTTGATGACAACCCCGATGTGAAGCGCACCTTCTGTCCGCCACGCGAGTGCTACGACTCCGAAGCCAATGCCGACTTTCGGTACGGCAAGCCACTACCTTCCTTTAGTTGGCTTATCGAAAACGGCCTCGTCTGTGCCCTCAACTTTCCCATCGGGATGAACCCCGGCCTCGCACGAGCCATCGGCGTCATGATGAAGCTCGACTTTCAACGCGCCGTCCTCAATCGCGTGCCCCAGATGGAAGCTCAGCGAGACCGTCACTTTCGCCAGGTTCTCTTCCTGTGCGACGAGTACCACCATTTCGCAACCGTGGGCGAGAACGAGCCCACGGGCGATGAGAAGTTCTTCAGTCTCTCACGGCAGCCCAAATGCATCCCCATCATCGCTACGCAGAGCATCAGCTCGCTCAAATCGACCTTGCCGGGCGAAAGCTGGCGAACGCTGTTGCAAACCTTTCGAACGAAGATTTTCCTGGCCCTCTCTGACGACTTCTCCGCCAGAACCGCGAGCGAGCTCTGCGGACGGGAAGATCAGCTAAAGGTCAGCTACAACATCTCTGAGAGCGGCCACGATGCCCGCGTTAGTTTTCTCACCGGCAAGACCCTCTCTGACCGCGCAAACGTGAGCACATCGAAGAGCTACAACACGCAAAAGGATTTCCGCTTCGACATGAAGAGTTTCACCGAGCTCAAGAACGCTCAGTCCGTCGTGCTTCCCTATGACGGATTCAATCCGATGCCGCCCACGTTCTGCTACCTCAAGCCTTACTACAACGATTTCAACCGCTCGTACTTCGAGCAGCTTGCTCACGGGGAACTCTAATGACCGGCTTCGAAATGATCCTGCCGTTCCTCAAGCCCATCGAGCACCTCATTCTCGATCCGAATATCAGCGAGATCATGGTCAACGGCTCTGACCGCATCTTTATCGAGCGGGACGGCATTCTTGAGGAAATCCACGGCCACGCCCTAGGCGACAAAGCTCTTATGGTCGCTGTGAAGAACATCGCTCGGCGTTTGGGCGATGACATCTCGGAAGCCAAGCCCATCCTCGATTCGCGGCTCCCAGATGGCAGCCGCGTAGCCGCAGTCATTCCCCCTTGCAGCTTGGCCGGCGTCACCCTCACGATTCGCAAATTCAACACGCGCCACTTCACAATGGAGGACCTCATCCGGATCGGCACGATCACCCAAGACCTTGCCACCCTACTGGAGCGTTGTGTGCTCGCCCGGAGGAACATTCTCTTGAGCGGCGGAACCGGCACGGGCAAGACGACCCTGCTTAACATTCTCGGAAGCTTCATCCCCAACACCGAGCGTATCCTGATTATCGAAGACACCTCCGAAATCCAGATCAAAAAGGACAACCTAATTCGGTTCGAGGCCCGCCAAGCTCAGCCTGGCATTCCAGCCGTAACGATTCGAGATCTCCTCAAGGCTGCGCTTCGCCACCGGCCCGACCGGATCATTCTTGGGGAGATTCGCGGCGGCGAAGCTTTCGACTTGCTCCAACTTCTCAACACGGGCCATGCCGGAACCCTTTCGACGGTCCACGCAAGCTCCGCACATCAAGGCACTGCCCGCTTCACCAGTTGCGTCCTGCAAAGTGGAATTGACCTGCCCTACCGGGCCATCAAGACCAACATCGGGGATTCCCTTGAAATCGTCGTTCAACTCGAACGCCGGCCCGGCCAGCGCTTCGTCTCTGAGGTTCTCGAAATCAAGCGGTACGACCCCGACGCGGACCGCTACGAACTAATCCCTGTCTACCAGAACAAACCCTGACATGAGCAGTTTCTCTCAAACACCTGGCGTGGTATCGTTCGCACCAGCGACACCAGATAGACGGCCAAGGAGAAAGTCTATGGCTCGTCGTTCTGGTCAAGTTGGCTACGAGGAAGTGAAAGGTGGTTGGTATCACGTTCGGTTTCGAATGGATGTGCCCGGACAGGAAAAACGAGCTTATCTAAGCAAGCCGATCTGCCCTGTCTCCGGTCCCGGTGCCCTTACGAAACTTGAACGTCTCAGGAAGAGAAAGGAAATCATCACTGCAAGCGGAGCGGACAGCCAGGAACACTTCGAGCAAGTGGAAGCGTTCAATCACGGCAAAACGTTTCGCCAGCAAGCTGAATGGTGGCTGAATCACGTGCAGACTCGCAAGCGGAAACCGATCACGCCAGCAACCGCAGCGGGGTTTGAGAGCTACTTGAACAAATGGCTCCGACCCAATCTCGGCGACTTGCCCGTCTCATCCGTCAACAATCTCGCTGTGCGAGGTCTCGTGACCAGGATGACAGAAGCAGGCATGTCGGCAAAGATGGTCAACAACGTGGTTCAGGTCGTCAAGATGGTAGTGGCCTCTGCGGTCAACGAGAATGGGGAAAGAGTCCATCCGAGGACCTGGAACCACGAATTCATCGATCTGCCCGAAGTGAAAAACCAAAGGCAGCCAACTTTCACTAGCGCAGTGATGGAAGCGATTGCAGGCGGCTCCAAAGGAAGAGAGCATATGCTCTTCGTTCTTCTCGGGGCCACCGGAATGCGAATTGGAGAGGCGCTGGGAGTTGAAATTGACAAACATATCTCCAGCGATTTTTCCACTCTGCACATCCGGCAGAAGGTATGGAGGGGGCACATCCAACCATTCCTGAAATCAGACAACGGGATTCGGGACATTGATCTGCCAACCTCCATTGCCGCGATGCTCAAGGAGTTCGCTGGTGACCGGACTTCAGGCCTGTTGTTTTGCTCGAAGAACGGCCTTCCACTATTACAATCGAACATCTTGAGACTCTCCCTGCATCCACTTCTCACAAGGTTGAACCAACCGAAAATGGGTGCCCACGCCTTTAGGCGGTTCCGAACGACGTGGCTGAGGAAACAGCATGCGCCAGAAGACTTGGTTCGCTTCTGGCTCGGCCACGCCAACAAGAGCGTCACAGACGGCTACAGCAAGCTGAAAGAGGACGTTACGTTTCGGAAGAAGGTGGTGGAGCAAGTGGGAACCGGTTTCAGGCTTCTAGCCAAGAAGCCCGAAGTTGCACCCAATTGCACCCAAAGTCAGTTGTTGTCAGCGGTCGTGTAAGTGATTCTGACTAAAGAGGAAGAATGGCTCCCCCTGTTGGACGAGTTTCGCAACTGGTTGGTCACCGCAAAACCCGACCTGTATCATCCCGGTCTAAGCTGAAGAATTTCGTTTGGTAACCGCGTCCCATTTGTCCACAATGTTCATCCCAGTGGTTTTGGCAGCTTTCAACCCATTGAAACCCAACCCACATGCCGTTTCTAGGGCCCATGTGAATCGAAAGGAAATAGTTTCGGCAGAACTGAGACAAGTGTTAGCTAGTGCTAAGGAGATTTATCGCCAGGAATCGGCGGCGCAGGCCATCAGTAAAACCCAGCCGCGTTACTCGCGAGTAATCGTCGGGAACAGGTTCTTGCACTGCGCTCCCAAGCCAAGGGGCACTTCTACGATTAAGGCGTTTACCAGGAGTTGAGCCTGCCGTCTTGCGACTGTATGAACGCGCTGTGTTATGCTTTTCCAACTATCTTCGTCCATGTTCGCATGTACTCCGCAGAACCTCTAACTGCACCGCCAAAAATCAATTTCATATGACAGCTCCAAGCTGTTTGTCTCGGTAGGTGAAAAACACTAAGAGCGTGGCGCGGGAATGCCTTTTTCTGGTATAAATGCGTTGCTAGGCACTTCAAACGACAGGAGGGTCCGACATGAACACGCTGGGGATTGACCAATTCCGAGAACGGGTCGCCAAGGACCCGGTAATGTCCGAAGAATGCTCCCGGGCTACGGATCGAAGGAGCTTTGTGAAGCTCTACGTGCGGTTAGGGAGGGAAACGGGATTCCGCTTTTCTGAACGGGACGTTGACCAGGCAATTGACCGAGCGAAAGAGATTCAGGAGTCCAAGGAGGCCGGTGCTGCGCTGACAGCCGAACAGTTGCGGGCCGTTGCAGGGCTTCCGGCCAAGACGAACTCCGGCACTAGCAACAACGTTTGCTGCTAAAGATATTGGCGCCACTCCGGGCTGGAGGCTAACGGCCTCCAGTCTGCCAACCGCTCATGCTCGTGGCAAATCTGCGCCTCTTGCGCTGTGACCCGCACCGACGGCTTTCCCGCCTCCGCGGAAGAGGCCGGCCTTTGGCTCGACCTCAAGAAAGACCTCGAGGGGGGATGAAGGGCACCGTGCCGCGTGTTCGCTGTCCCACTAGTTCCAGGCACCACTGGAGCAGATAGGGCGTTCGTCTCGTGGACGTCCCCACAAGAGAACCGATAGATGTGAATTGGCGTCCGCTACTCGGAGACATTCATACCCGACTCCAGCGAGACCTTGGAAGAGGCCGAGGAGATCAACTGCTCCTGGTGCAGGGGAAAAGAGACGCAAGCCCTGTCCGTTGAGGACGCGATGCGCCAGTCCGCAGGCCCATGACTGGGCTATACGGATCGAAGACTCCTCGTCTAGTACTCGACCGAGTTCCAACAATGAATCGACTCGACCCATTACTCCGCAGCACAATTGATCCAGTTCACCTTGCATTGAGGTACGCACGGTCGAGGCCGCAATCCTAAGCATGGCCTGGTCGACGACCGTTGCACCCGTGTCAGCCATACTGGCTCGTGCCGCGCCTATCCCAGCAGCTCCGTGACACCAGCCAACCATGTACCTCCGACGACTCAAACCTCCTCTCACGTCAGCCCAATTCCCCCGTCTTCTCGTAAAGAGCCCATCCTCAAACGTCAACGCAGCGCTGACCGCTCTCCGAAGCTCCTCTGATGGGCTCACCGCATGCAGTCGAGCAATGGCGTAGGCGATACCAGCGGCACCATGCGCGAATCCAGCTAGTGGCCATGGAGCGACCGTAATCCACCCGCCTGCCTGAGGTCCTCCCTTTCGTTGTGCGGCAACGAGGCGCTCACCGCAACGCTCCGCGAGGAGCAACGGGCGCCCATCACCAGTTGCGAGCGCCAGTTCGAGGCAACCTAGTAGAAGTCCGGCCGAGCCCCCCATGAAGTCCAACGTACTCTCGCCCTCAACACCCCGGCGGTCGAACTTCTCCACGAAGTCGAGAGCCTCACCCAGCAGTTCACGATCCTCAAAGTACATTCCGATTCGCGCCAGCGATGCCAGTACACCGCCGAACCCTGCAGCACCGATACCGCTTCTCCAACCGAACGGAGCCTTGCTACCTTTAGCGCTACTCTCTCGTAAGCCTCTTTGCACCGCCCATATGGCCCTCAACGCAAGCGACCTCCATCGTTCGCTACCTGTTGATCGATGCAGTGCCGCAAGAAAGAGTGCGATGCCGCTCACACCATCGTAAACAGACCACGCCAGTTCGCGCGTCTGGAATCGTCCCGCCGCCGTGTCATAGACATTCCCCACCCACGTGACGCCCCCACTCTCCGTCTCGAACGCCCTCTCCTCAAGCGTCCTGCCGATCTCAGCTGCAGCAGCTCTTAACACGCTTGGCGCCACACCGATGCCAGTTCTCTCATCTAGGCGTATCCGACAAACACTCGTTTTCTTGCCCCTCGGACTGCGGCGCCCAGCTTCGTACACCGCCAAGGCGTCCTCGACAACTTTCCATTGCCGATGCCGATCCGCATCGCATAACAGACCAATAATCGCGGCGCTCCGCTGCAGTCCAGATGAGATACAAAGGTTCTCAACCTTTGTTCGGTCGTCCACCATGACTCCGCAACCTTCTCCACATACAGTCGTGCGCGGTACGTCCAACTCCTCCAGTGCACCCACCTCCGCTGCAAGTAGAGGCCACTGCGGCGGCTTCTCCTCACACCCCAAGTAGGACAGCGCTAGTCGCTCAAAGCACAGGCTCCTTACCGCGCCAAGCCGAAGGCATTCAGTGGTCAATGCGGCCCTTTGAAGGGAAAGATAGGCCGCCGTCGGGCGGAGTAGGACGCGCGTCGCAGTATCGGCCAGCCGAGCCAGCGGACTTGCCGGTGTCAGGAGGGTATTACGAGACCGACTCAGATTCTCATACATGGTGTCAAAGCCCGCTTGTATGCATTCCCGGTACTCATATGGCTCCAGACGACGCCGTTCCAGGTACGCGCGGTTGTGCCGTTGGGGCAGTCTCGCCGCCCGTGAATCACGCCTCATACCGTCTTTGTTGACATGTCTCCACAGTCGCCGGCGATAAGGTACACGCTGACCTCCGTCTCCACACATGCCGCTCAGGTCGAACGCATACTGACTGTCGCCCCACACTTCCCATCGGGGCAACAGCGACGAGGCTAGCGTGGTGTGAACACCCGCTTTGCTAGCTTCGGACTGATCATCCCATTGCACTTCCGGGAAAGGTTCAAGGCGCGGATAAACAACCATTTCGCAATCAACGATAACCGGGCATTCGCCGGACGCGATGATGTTGTCGTAGTGCAGGTCCGCCGAACCGAGCGCATAGGCTATACAAATCAGCATTCCCATACGCGCATAGTAGCGGCGGGCGGCCGCCTCGCTTTCGCATGGCCGCTGCTCGATTGCCTCAACCCACCCGTGGTCTGAGCAGGCCACCACCCTTGCAGCTGCCAGCCTTGGCTCAAGCCCGTTCGAGTTGAGCCACACTACGAGCTTTGCCCAGCAATCTTCGGTCGCTACGTCCCGAGGCTTGTAGATCGCCTGAAGCCCCGACGTGAATCTGACCCGGATTACCGAGCGACCACCGTTGTGCAAGTCAGATAGGTCCGGGGTGAGAGCTTCCACAATAACTTGGCCGCTGTCCGGGCGTGGAGCCACTTCGAAGGCGTCGTGCAGACGCTTGTAGTCCGCAGAAAGATGCTTGATGAAGCTGACGTTGGACGACACCCACTTCTCCACGGTTAAGGCAGTCAGTCGTGCGAGCACTGGATAGGCACGGAAGAGCGAGACGAGCCCCGAGCTAAGCTGGTCATCAATAAAAGGTTCGTAGTACCGCTTCCTCCCGTAGTGTTGCCGCGGTGAAAGAAGGTCCGCCAGTTCACAACCCGCAGTGCGCGTGGTAGAGAATAATTCGTACATTGGCTCTTGGGAAAGGGCCGAGAGATGGCGAAGAAGCGACAACTCTAAAGCTTGTACGGCTGAAGCAGCGAGAAGTTCCGACAGAGGCCTCTTGAGCCGCCGAGTGAGTTTGCGTTGGGCTACCACCAGCGCCGGCCACAGTAGTTCCGCGAAAGGTATTCTCCGCGTGTTGTGGATGGCGAGCGAAGATCGGCGATCGGAACACCAGCGTTCGCACGAAATCCTAGCTTGACGCATGATACTGGCGAGCGTACGAGTCCAACGCGGTAGCGGTTCGTCCCGCAACTGCGTATCGCGCAAAGCCGCCAGAGTGCCAGCCCCGAGGTTGTCCCAGACGAGGCGCCGATCGAACGCGCCAGGGAGGACCACGTCCAAGACTTCCCGCCACTTGCCTATTAAGGGAGAATCAATCGAGCGGTTGTCAGCGCGTGACACGCCCCGGCCCCACACTCTGGGCGAAAGTCGTTCTCGGAGCGTCGCCGAGTGCGCCGCGATGTAACTTAGATTGCTAGTAACCGACAACAGTTTATCTCCTTCAACCATTATGTAACTTTATGATATCAAATTTTCGTCTGCGCGGCGTTGAGCCCCTGAAACGTGGTCGCGTGCGAGTCGCAAGATAACCCGCCGAAAGTCGCGCAGTGTTTACTGATAACTGGCGATAACAGCCCTTCTCACCACCAATCGGGATCGCACCTAGTAGGACCTCGCCGTTTTGTGTGTTTGGAAATCATGTGGTTTCGACCCTGGGCCTGGGTAGCCAAAACGGGCTAACAGAATCTGCGAGTTCCAGCCTGGCTTTCCTGTGTGTTTTTGGCACAGCAGAAAAACAGGTCCGCTTCGATGAGAAGATCCAACACGCCGGCGTGTAGACCATCGGTAAGTGCTTCATCACCAGGGGGGACGTTTACCATAGGCCGCAGTTATGTGGTCCGCCATGCCCCTGTCGGTACGCGCCACCAGATTCCCAAAGAATGCGTGCGTATTACGCACTCCTCCGCTGGTTAGTCTGATGCGTCCACTCGTCGACTGTGTCCAGGGATAGGCTGGGAGTGGAAATCCATGGGCGAAGCTATGCCGAACCTTCAGTATCTGGTCCAGCCTTTCGTTCACTTGGGCGACTTTCATGCCTCCAGCTGGCCAGACCCAATCTGCGATGGGATCGTAACCCGTATACTGAGCTAGAAGATTACGAGTGTTGTCCCAACTAGGAGTCTTGAACCTCTCAAGCGCAATCTCCGCGGCAGTCTGAGCGATTCTGTGGACTGCGTGAAAGCTTGGCATTAGGGGGGTTGCTGTCTCTAGGAAAAAGTCTCGCACGAGATTGTGGACATAAGCGTCCCATGCGGCGACATTTGCTGCGAGCGACGCGTGAAGGTACACCTGAACCTGGGCATTAGTCCTCGGTCGCAAGCGCCTGTCGTTTCCCGTTGTGAGGAGAATGCTGGCTCGCTCTGCGGCGGTTCGATACTTCGTCAACGCAGGTGAAGGCATTGTCTGCCCCTATAGGCAGTCGACAACCCTCTCCAACGCCTCACGATATTTCCTAAGGGGACCGGGGTTGATCTGGATGCGCTCACCGCCCAATTCTTTTGGACCAGGTGTGAGTTTGTGCAGCGGTGTTCCCGTCATCGCCGCAACGACACAAGCACTATGGTAATCGGGAACTTCAATGAAAGACTCACTCGGTTTTTCTTGGGGATTTGCGAAAATCTGCCGGTGCTTATCATATATTCCGTCAATGGTTTTCTTTATCGTCTTGCTGACCGCCTCGAATGCCTTACTCGGCTTGCCTTCGTAAAAAGTCTGGCGATTGCTCACGAAGGAATGCAATCGCGGAACATCGACACCATCTTCAGTTGCCCGTTTCGAAAAACTGATTCTTGCATATGTCATTACCTCAGGATCAACAATACCGTAAAGCAGGGCAATGACATTCTCTATGGCTCGTCGAGAGCTATCGTCTGCCGTGAAAGGAACTACTATGTGGCTAGACGCCACCAACGCGATTTGGGTGTAGATGGCAAAGCTCGGGTTACAGTCAACAAGGAAGATGGAGTCTCGTCCGGCGCTCCGCTCCCGAAGTGCTCCAGTGAGATCCTTAACCCAGGAAAGAACCTTCTTCCAGGCATCTTGGGGTATGGAAAGCTGGGAGGTTTGGCGAATGGCTTCCGACAGGATCTCCAACAGGTTGTCGCCGCATACCAGGTGGAGATTCTTCGGTATGTTCCTGTTAACGTCGTAGGGACGGAACAAGTACGGGGAAACATCAGGAATCATTTGAAATGGCGAACTGAGCCGAGCTTCCAGGTAGCCTGCTATAGTCCCGCGAGGTTTGCGTCGCGTAAGAGTCCCGATTGCTTGGCTACTGTCTTTGTAGCCGCCCAAGAGCGTCTCAGACACATTGGCCTGCGGACAAAGATCCAAAACGTATACGTCCGATTCGGGGTGGCGATACGCATACTCTGAAGCAGTGATGAAACACAAGAAACTCTTTCCGACTCCGCCTTTGTTATTCCAGAAGGAATAAATCGACATGTCTGTCGCTCCCCATAGAATCCACGAGCTATACTGCGCCGAAATCTCTCATGTTCCATCGCCTCGTTGCAAGGCAACGCTATTGCGGTTAAGACAGAGCCGCCCACAAACTGTCAGTCCATTGATTCCTTGTATGCTCTCAAAAAAACACTCTTAAGTGCGTCTCTGTGCGTTGGAATCTCTCCCCGATTTATGATGAGGCGAACCCGGCGCCAGCGCTTGTCGATACCGATTACCTCGATGTCTGCGCTCTTGAGCTCTTCCCTCAGCGCGTCTAATTCCTCGACGCGCACCTCCACACGCAGGAATTTCTTCTTCGCCTTGAAAATTACAAAATTGTTCGCGCGATTTCCTTGACGCAGTCCGATGTAATATTTGTTGTAAGTAAGTGCGAGAGAACTATCGATTTCCTTAACCAGTTCCAAACATTCATCGACCAGTCCCAAAGAGAGTTCCGAACCTTTATCTTCCCAGTAATTGCGATCTGTAACCTCGCGCTCAGAAAGTTCTTCTTCTTCTTCGATTCCAGCCGGCACGACTTCATCTAAGACTTTCGTGAAATTCAAGATTATCTTCCCTTCGATCTGAATTGCATTCAACTGTAAGGCAACCATGGGGATTGCGCTGTTGAACAAGGAAATGACATTCAAAAACCTCGAAGTAATTTCTTCGGCAACGAGCACAGCACAATGGTCGTAGGTGGGAAGTCTCTTCCGCTCGATGTCCCAGTATTCAAGGCAACGAATGATGTGACTCTCGTCGACGCGTCCCAGCATGATCTCGACTTCGTATCTTTTGTCGATTTCAGAATCTTGAAGAAGAAGGTCAAGTCGGCCAGCCTTCGGTTGCATCCTCTCGGTCTCTTTCAGGACCAAGTCCCCAAGCCCGAGCATTGAGGGATCCTCTGCAATAACGTTCCGCAGCCATGCTTCATCGAATTCCGGATGGTCCTTCAACCAAATCTTTGTTGCCTTAGCAAACTGGAGGCTGTTGGGCATGCGGCACTCCTAGAGCAACTAAACTGGAATTTCCGATTTCAACTTCATGTTTGTACACCAGTCGCCTTCTTGTGTACAGGCCAGGTCGCAATGGCGGGCTTGGGGTCCCTTGCGGCTCGTTTTGGACAGGAGACGCGTGTTCGGGACAAAAGGGGATGAGAGTGTTGAAAAACGCCGTAGAGAAAAGGGACGATCCGGTTCGCGGACATTTTGAAGTCATCCGTGCAAGACTTGCTCAGCAATCGAGCCTAAATGATTTCCTTCTGACTGGATGAAGAGAAAGTGTGGAAAGATTTGGGAAAGATAACGACCGAATAAGGTACGTCTGCGTACGCTCAGGTGCGGCTAAGTACCGAGCGAACCAACAACATATAGATCTGGCGCTGGTCTCCGGAACCAACAATCAACCATCTTCTACACGTGCGGCCCGCTCTTGAAGACAGGGAGTCCCCAATCAGCTACCGAGGACAATTGTTGGCCCACGCCAAAATGTACTTGACATGTTCAATCGTTGGTCTATCATTTGACACGTATGGTCAAAAACGCCGAAGGCCCGTACGAAGGGCGACTGAAGGCGCTGCCAGAGAACAGAAAGACCCTCAAGCAGTCGTATCCCGGCTGGGCCGTCCTCATTGCAAAACTCACCGACGCCAAACTGCGGGCCAAGGATGTTCGAGAGATCTTGGGTTTAAGCTACCGCCAGATCCATCATTGGCATGTTCGCAAGCTTCTTTGGTACGAGCGCAGCTCTCCGGCCGAATGGCGGCGATTCTCGATTGCAGACATTTTCGGATTAGCACTAATCAAACGCGCAGCGGATCTAGGGATTCCTTTCGACAAACTTCAGAAGAGCTTTGTGATCGGCACGGGCGTACCGGGCCTGCTATGGAATGCACTCCCGCATCTCGTCGCGGGTCGCGAGGGCTTCTTATACACAGACTTTGAGAGTTTCTGTAACGTCTTCATGCCTGGGAACGACTCCGCAAAAAAGTCTGTGGAGGTTCCCATAGGTTCGGAGAGTGAAGGGCCAATAGTGGTCCTCCCACTCAAGCCAATTCTCAACGCACTGGCGGAAAAATTTAATCTGGCCGAATTCAAAGTTATCGTCAACGAGGATGGGTCCTACTCGTTCCATATAAATGGCATTCCACTCCAGCTCGAAGATCTGCATTACGCTGAAAAGGAAATCCGAGAGTCCGAGCGAGCACGAAAGATGCCAGGGCGAGTCACGAGTAAACACAAATGAGAGATCCCCTTATCAGATGCCCGCAGTGCAAGCAGCCGATGATCTTCAAGACACCTAAGTGTATTTTCATCTCCAGTCGTGCTGTCGAGGCCACGCGGGACCACGTCGTAATTACAAGGGCGAAGTGTAAGAGGTGTCGAACTTGGATTGAGCTTGATGCAGGGAGGCTCAGGGGATGACTCGGTCGTAACAGCCTAGGCTTCAAACACAAACGGCACAGGTCCAACGGAGGGACAAAGGCCGAAGTTGCGGGTGATTCCCGCAATGCTCGGCCTTTTGCTTTTGGAGGAATTCATTGCTCGTCGAGGACTGCATCAAGGGATCTGCTAGACACGGATTTCTGGAACGGACTGTTCAAGTCTGGCAGACGTATTCTCCTGTTCCACTTTCGGAACTCGATGCGGAGGAAATCATCCGAAACCTCACTTCGTTCCTGGACCTGCTTGCGAGCTGGGATTCCCCGAAGAATCGCGGATCTGGGGACCTGTTGCCGCTAGACAGCTCGTCACGAGTTCTTGGGGGAGGGTGCGACCGGCCCCCAGGAAGGCCGAGGCAAGTCCGGCCAAATGCCCGGGGCCTGACAACGCTCGCGTCTGTAGGCTTGCGCGAACACAAGGCCCCGGGCATGCGTAATTGTGGCCCTTGTACGGTGCGGTGTTATGCGCGCGCGCGCGTAACACACGCCGGGATGCCGAGGCCCCATCGGTCGCGCTCCCTTCCCCGCGCTGCACCGCTGCAGCGCAAGCTCCCACGTAGGAGCGCGGGGAAGGGCGGGGGGATGGGGCAGGCTAAGAATCAGCGCGGGGAGTAGCGGACTGTATCACGCTACTTTCCGCGCCAAAGCAGGGAAAGTTGGTACCTCGAATTCCTGAGGTTCGTTCTTGTTGTGATTCGACTTAAGCACAAAGGGCTGACAGAACCCGAAAGGCAACATGGGCATAGACAAAGCCCGATTCGTCACCACATTGCCTGTGAGAAAGAGCTTCATGGCCTATCTCAGCGATGAATGGCAGAGTGGCTCTCATTCTGCGTTGTACAGAATATCGGCTCCCAATTTGGAGGGCCAACCGCTCAAAGCATCCGACCGCATCCGGGTTGCGACCCGGAAGGACGTGGAGCCTGCTTTCTACCTTCTGCTCAACTTCACGGTGAGCCGTCGTGATCCTCCCCGGCACATCGTCGAAGTGAATCCCAACAACATGGCGGGGGGACTGCGAGAATTGGATAACCTCCTCGGCTTATTGTTTGAAGGTTTTGGCCCCGCCGCCTTCAACATATCGCGCCTGGACCTCAACGCGGATGTTTGCTTGCCGGTGGAACAGATTTTTCACACCCTGTACGTGCCGCCGAAGAAGAAGGCAGAGAGTCACCACTTGACGGACAAGGAGGGTCGAACAGGCAAGCACTTCAAGCGTTTTCTTACCGGGTTCTATATTGGCGGCTCCCCGGGTATGCTCCGTGTTTACGACAAGCTTGAAGAACTTAGGGTAAAGAAAAAAGATGTATCTGGTATGCCCGATCCTTTGACCAGGATTGAGTTTGAACTTCGACACCACAAGTGTCCTGTCAGGATCTTGAGTGATATTTTTCGGCTTGCCGCCGTGGAACCGTTTCGCGGCCTTCAGTTTTTCAAGTTTTCACCGCAGATTATCTTGGGCCAGCAGTCTGCCCGGCGAACGTGTCTTCAGGATTTGGTTCGAAGCGTCGGCATGCATCAAGCGATTCGATCCCTGAACGGTGATCGTCATTTCCGCCGAGATTACGAAGGAATACTTGAACCCATGCCTGAAATGAGTGATCTGTTGCAAAGGGCGTACATGGAAGGTGTGAAACGGTTCCTTTTGATGGGGTAAGCACATGCGTTGTTTGTGGCAGAGCTTTGAGCGGGCGAAAGGAAAAATACTGCTCCTCAAAATGTGTTCGGATTCACAAGCGGCAAGTCATGCGAGCCAAACGCCCACCGAAGAGTCATACCTGCGAGTGTGCCACCTGTGCCAGAGTGTTTCGGCTGGGTCGCCCATTAGAAAGCCCATAGGAAGCAGCGCAAAAGATGATGATGCCCCCATCTCATCGGGGAATACCCGTGGGTGCTACTCGGTCCCGTCCTGGCCACACAAACTTTTCTCTTGGCTCTTTTACTCTAGGGTGTTATATCGGTTGCCCCGTCCCCTCATCTGATGAAACGAACAAAGCTCCAATCCGCCTTGAGGGGCTCTGTGATCAGGGCCGTGTTAGCCGTGTTATATGCCCGCGTTTCTAGTAAGGAACAGGAGCAAGAAGGCTTTTCAATCCCTGCCCAATTGAAGCTGCTTCGTGAGTATGCAGCACGAGCGGGGTTCCAAATTGTCCGAGAGTTTGTGGACATTGAAACTGCGAAGAATCCCGGCAGAGAGCAATTCGGGAATATGCTTAGATTCTTGCAGGGATCACCGGAAGTTAGAGTTATTCTCGTCGAGAAAACGGATAGGTTGTACCGCAATTTCCGCGATCTGGTGTGTTTGGAAGAAATTGGCGCGTCGATTCATCTTGTCAAAGAGAATCGGGTTGTCGGCAAGGACTCTCGTTCAAGCGAAAAGTTCCAGCACGGCATCATGGTGTTGCTCGCCAAACACTACATCGACAATCTTTCCGAGGAGACCAAGAAGGGAATGCAGGAAAAGGCTGAGCAGGGTCACTATCCTTCCTTTGCTCCACTTGGATATCGCAACAATCCGTTGACGCACACTATCGAGCCCGACCCAGCTCGCGCGCCCCTGATTCGGCGAGCTTTTGAAATCTACTCCACAGGGGCCTGCTCGCTAAGTGTCCTACGAAAGAAGCTAATTGCCGAAGGCCTCGGCTATCGCAAGAGCGGGAATCCCATCTGCAGGGGTACATTAGCCAACTTGCTGAAGAATCCGGTGTACTGCGGCGATTTCGTCTGGAACGGAAAGCGCTATAGCGGCAAACATCAGCCGATTGTCTCTCGCGAGTTGTTCGTGGCCGTGCAAGAGGCTTTCCATAGGCCAGGCAAGCAAAAACTTACAAGAAGGGGCTTCCCGTATACTGGGCTTCTTATCTGTGGCCATTGCGGCTGCACTATAACGGCGGAGATCAAGAAGGGCCGATACGTCTACTACCACTGTACAAAGTCCAAGGGGGAGTGTCCCGGACGGTATATCCGGCAAGAAGACCTTGAACAGGAGCTTGCTGAGCTCCTCAGACTTATCAAGATTCCAGAGGCAACTCTGGGATGGATCAAAGATGCTCTCCACCTGAGTCACGAGCAGGAGCGCACTTTTCACAACGAGGCGCTGGAGGCACTCAACGCCCGTTATGGCAAGCTCCAGAACATGTTGGACCAAGCCTACCAAGACAAACTCGAGGGCATCATTACCACGGAGTATTGGAAAACCAGATCGGATGACTGGCTGACCGAGCAGCAAACGATCCTGACCCGGATAAGAAATCATCAGACGGCCAACAAGAGTTATTTCGATCAAGGGGTGCGAATCTTAGAACTCGCAGAAAAAGCTCATTCTATGTTTCTTAGGCAGAACGTGGAGGAGAAGCGGAAACTCCTCAATATCGTTCTATCGAACTGCACCCTCACTGCCAGAACTCTCTCTCCCACATGGAACTTACCGTTTAACCTGATAGCTCAAGGGGTGAAAACGGAGATTTGGCTCCCCGGGCTAGATTCGAACTAGCAACCCTTCGGTTAACAGCCGAATGCTCTACCGTTGAGCTACCGGGGAGTAGAAGCCATCAGAAGGAAAACAGGCGATCTCTCAAGCTCTGCCA
>Ga0184639_10000027_pt1 | contig 52979 bp, 50 predicted proteins | sample PLM31_170_b2_FD_133155 | JGI IMG/M metagenome (GOLD analysis project Ga0184639, IMG submission 133155) | Groundwater sediment microbial communities from an aquifer in East River, Colorado, USA - PLM3-1_170_b2 | ecosystem: Environmental > Terrestrial > Soil > Riparian zone | place: USA: East...
CGCCAGCTCGGCGTCAACCTCCGCCAGCCACCCTTCCAGCCGTTGAATGGCGCCGCGTGTATCGCCAAGGTGGTCGCGAGCCCGCTGTTCATACACCTCCCAGCGTTCCAGCCCCAGGATCTTCCCCAGGATCTGCTTCCGCTCGGCCGGCCTTCTGGTTGTGAATTCGTCGGCGCGGCCTTGCACCAGAAAGGCCGAGTTGATGAAAGTGTCGTACTCCAGATGGAGCAGGCCGTCGATCCTCCGCTGCGTATCGCGGATTCCTGCCTCCGAGAGACTGCGCCAGCTGCCGGCCTCCGCTTCCCAAGTCTGCAGTTCCAGCAGGGTGGCGCCTCGCTTTCCGGCTTTCCTCTGGCGCCGAACCCGGTAGCGCCGACCTTCCTGGTCGAAGGTCAGCACGACTCGCATTTCCGTCTCGCCCTGATGAATCAGAGCGTCATCGGTCGCTGCCCGAGACCGGCCCCACAGCGCCCAAGTCAGCGCATCGAGCAGCGACGACTTTCCCGAGCCGTTAGCGCCGGCCAGGCAGGCGACGTGAATTCCCTCGAAGAGCAGGGGTGGTGGGTGCCGGTAGGCGAGGAAGTTTTCGAGTTCGATCTCGACGGGAATCATGAGTAGTGGTCAGTGGTCGGTGGTCGGTGGTCAGTCATCAGTTACCTGTGACCAGTAACTCGCGACCAGTCATTTGTCACTGGTAACTGGTCACTGGTGACTGATGGCTGGTCACTCTTTCGACTCCGCCTCATTGAGGATGTCCGCCGCTCGTTCGAGCAGCTCGGCCAGCCGGCGTGGCTCGGCCTCCAGGGCTTGGAAGTAGCGTTCGATCAGTTGCAGCGGCGAAAGCGACTCCGGCGTCAGATCTCCCAGCCGGACGCGGTCCTCCGATTCGACCTCCCGCGCCACCGCCACGCTGCTGGCGTTCTCCAACGCGGCTTCCACTTCCCGATCGTGGAAGAGCGCCTCTTGCTCCGAGCGAAGCTGCACCAGCACGCGCACGACGGCACCCTCGGTGTCGGCGCCCCGCATCGCTTCCAGCACCGCCCGCGTCGGATCTTCTGCCCTGCGGACATCGACGCGGATCGTCCGGAACGGCCGCGCCTCGACCGGCACGAACGACCAGCTCGTGGCGCCGCGCGCCAGCTCGATCCAGCAGAAGCCTTTGGCTTCGTCCTCTTCCCCGAAGTCGATCCGCTCGAGCGAGCCGCTGTAAACGACGGGCGGCCGGCTCCGCGGATTGAGATCTTGATGACGATGAATATGGCCGAGGGCGACGTAATCCCAGACGGGATCGGTGAAGCTCGAGATCTGCAGCGCCAGGTCGCGGCCGAGCAGAATGGTCCGTTCCGAGCCGAGCTTGGCCTCGGCCACCGACAAGTGAGCCGCCAGCAGACGCGGCATCTCCTTACCCTTGGCCTCCTCGACCAGGCTGCCAAGGATTTGGGCCACCGCCAGCCGCAGGGCATCGTCCAGTTCGTCGATCGTCTTACCCTGGTTCTCCTCGCGCACCAAAAGCCGGTTGCGCATCGGGTAGGGGACCCAGGCCAGGTAGACCTCGCCGCGCTTCGTGCTCACGACTCTTCCATCGGCCCGGTGTCCGACGATCACGCCGGGCACCTCCAGCGCCTGGAAGATATCGACGCTGCTGGCTTTGGCGGCCATCCCGGGCATGTCGTGATTCCCGACGAGCAGCAGGGTCGGCATGGCGTCGGCCAGGCGCTTGATGCGGGCGGCGAACTCGCGTTGCTGGGTCGGCTCGGGGTCGCGGCTCTTGAAAGCGTCGCCGGCAAACACGGCCAGGTCGCCGTCGTGGGCGATGGCATAGTCGACGACCTCGTCGAGCCGGTCCAGGAAATCACGCACCCGGCTCGAGGTCCCCGTGTCCGGGTCGAGCCGGCCGTAGTTTTCCATGCCGACGTGGACGTCGGCGAAGTGGAGGATGCGGATGGCCTCAGTCATGCGGGGGCGAGGAACCTTCCCGAAAGCTTGGAGCTTCCGGGAAGCTCATCCCGGTCGGTCGATCTTCGGTCGCTCCATCCCGAGGAGACTCAAACAAAGGAACAGTTCGCCGCGGTGATGGATGATTTGCTCAAGCACGTGCCACAGAATCCAACCCATCTTGGGGGTGCCGTCGTCCGGTACTTGCACGATGCGGTTGAAGTCTTCCACCGGCACCGTCGCCAGGTAGGCCATGGTCGCCTTATGGGTTCGTTCGAGATCTTCCCGGAAGGCCGCCACCGAGGGCCCGTTCGGATCGCCTTCGGGGGGCCAGGCCGGCAGGTCGCGGCGGATGACAAAGTGAATCCAGCCCTGCTCAAGGTTGATGACATGCCGCAGAATCCCGCCGACGGAACGACCGTAGGCGGGCGCCGGTCGGAAGGCGAGGTGCTCGTCCTTGAGCATGGCGACCGCGCGCAACAGGTCGCGATGGACCGTGTTCCAGTGATCGAAGAATTGCGCCGCGTTCATGCCTTGCCTCCTGCGCGCCTCCTGTATCCCTCTGCCGGCCCCGGCTCCCCAAAGGCATCCGTCCTTCGAAGACGGTACGATGCCCCGGTCACCCCCGGCCGTCGGGCAGAAGGACGCCGGGCCACCGCCCCAATCCTTCCGGCGGCCGGTAGCCGGCGAGCCTATCCAGCAACGGCTCCGGCTCGGATTCGGTGACGAACAAACCGTCGTGCTCGGCGTAGATGAAACCCTCCGTCCTCGCTCGCTGAATGACGGCCAGCAAAGGATCGTAGTAGCCGCGGGTGTTCAGCAAACCAATCGGACGCTGAAGAAGGCCGAGCTGAGCCCAACAAAGCACTTCGAAGAGCTCGTCGAGAGTCCCGAAGCCTCCGGGCATGGCAACGAAGGCCCCGCTCAGATCCGTCATCAGGGTTTGCCGCTGATGCATCGTGGCGACAACGTGACGTTCGGTGAGGGCCGGATGGCGCAGCGCCGGCGTGTCGAATTGCTCGGTGAGGACTCCGATGACGGCTCCGCCGCCTTGTAGCGCCCCGTCTGCCAGCGCCCGCATCATCCCGGTCCCACCTCCACCGTAGACGAGCGTCATCCCGCGCCGGACGATGGCCTGGCCCATCGAATGAGCGGCGGCCAGGTAGTCCGCAGCAACGCTGTCGCTCGAGCCGCAGAAGACGCAGACGCGCCCGGAAACCGCCGAACCTCCGCCGGCCGCTTCCCTCACGTGTTCGCTCCATCGGTCAACCCAGCGCGGATCATCGAGGCCACCTGGTCCAGATCGGCCCGGTCGCGATCGTGGTGCGCCAAGCCGCGGCGAAAGCCGATGCCGTCGCCGGCGTGCCGCGGGATGAGGTGCAGATGGCAGTGGAAGACTTCCTGTCCGGCGGCGGCGCCGTCCGACAGGTGCAGGTTGACGCCTTCGACCTCGAGCGGCGCCCGCCGCAACGCCTGGGACAGACGACCCGCAGTCGACATCATCTGCGACCCGGCCTCCGCCTCAAGACTCGCCAGGTCGGGAACGTGGTCATTGGGAACGATCAAAACATGCCCCGGCGCGATCGGATTCATGTCCATGAAGGCGGTGACCAGCGAGTCGCGGTAGACCAGACTGGCTTCCGCTTTCCCTTGTACGATGCGGCAGAAGATGCACGGAGGGTCGAGCGGCATGCGGGCGAGCCGTCATTCTACCATCCCAGTGGTCCTCGCAGAGCGGTCTCCGACGCGCCGGGTAGCGGCCAAGGCCCTGGCGGCCGGAAGGCCGGCGGGAGAGCCTGCGCCTCTCAGGGGGCGAGAAAGCGGGAGATCAACTGTTGGGCCAGCCACAGAACGATGGGCAGGAGCAGCGCCGTGATGAAACTGCGCAAGGTTCCCGGCCCCCATGGCCACGTCGAGAGACTCTTGATCTCAGCGCGAAACGCGAGCAGGGCCTCGATGGAATGGTGGAAGTCGGCCATACCGGCGAAGTCCCTCCGGTCGTTCCTCTCATGCAGCGCCCGGTACGCCTCATCCAGCCGGCGGTCGTTCTCCCGACTGGCGAGTTCCTTGGCGTCCTCGAGCTTGCGGTGGATACCGCCCAACGGCAGGACGAATGCCAGGACGGCCACGACCAGATTGATCGAGGTGAAGAACAGAAAGCTGCCGACCTGCGGGGTCTCGCTGAAGGCGATGTTAGTGAGGTAGGCCAACACGCTGGCGATGACGAAGAAGATTCCAATGCGCGACGTCAGGCCGGAGAACGCATACAACGGCTCAAGATGGAAGATGTTGACCTGCTCCACGCGCTCGTAGAGTCGTACGGTCATGCGGAGAGCATGCACCAGGTAGTAGAAAAAGAAGAAGACCAGCGAGAACAGGAAGACGCTGGTGGCAAGGAAGACGAGGACCGAGAGACCGGATCGTTGATAGGAGGCCGACAACGAAATCGCCAAGACGGAGAAGAGCGCCGCCACCAGAGTAATCAGCCAGCCGGTGCGCGCGGGGACCTGAGTGAAACGATGGGCGAGTTGGTCGAATTCCTCTTGGGGAATTTCCAGGGCGGCGCGGAACTTGATCAGCGCCGATCGGGAGAAGGCGAGGAAATAGCCACAGGCAATGAGGACAACGAGAAACCAGATGTGGAAGTTGAACTGGTATGGATCGATTTCTCCCCAGGGCAATTTCCCCTCTAGCCATGGGGCCAGATGGTTCAGCAGCGCGAAGCCCACCAGGAGTAGGGCGTAGACCGCCAGGTTGGGAATTGGCAGGCGGTCCACGCGATCGAAGAAACGGTTCTGCCAGCTGGAGGGAAAGGCAACATCCGGCATCTCCATACCTCGTAGGGTCCGAGGATCCAGGGTCGGAAGAGGGCGCATTATAGGCGAGTTCCCTCCACGCCGAATGGTCGGCCTCCAGGCGAACTGTGGGGGCCTGCCTTGCCGCATGACGTGATATCCTCCTCTCCCGTCCACCCGCGCCCATGACTCCCGCCGTCGCTGCCTTGCTGACGTTTGTGGCTACCGCGGCTTACGCCGCATTGCACAGCCTGCTGGCCAGCCGGTGGGCCAAGGCCGGCGCCCGGCGGCTCGCCGGTCCGGCCGCCGACCGCATCTACCGACTAGGCTTCAACATCATCGGAGCTATCACGCTTCTTCCGGTGTTGGCGATCCCCGCTATTCAGCCGGGACCGGTGCTGTATTTCGTGCCCAGTCCGCTTTCCTGGCTATTCGTGGCCGGGCAGGCCACCGCCTTGATCGTCGTCGTTGTCGGCCTGTACCAGACCGACGTGTGGCACTTCCTTGGCCTGCGCCAACTGGTTGAACCCACCGACCAACGGCCAGCGCAACTCGTCATGAGCGGGCTCTATCGCCATGTGAGGCATCCGCTCTACAGCGCCGGATTGGCCTTCCTGTGGCTGACGCCGCTGATGACGACGACCCTGCTTGCCCTGGTTGCCGGTCTCAGCCTCTACTTCTATGTCGGCAGCCTGCACGAGGAACGGCGGCTCCGGGTCGAGTTCGGCCAGGCCTACGTGGACTACCAGCGCCGTGTCCCGCGGTTCGTTCCTCGGCTGCAACTCCGCCGGGGAAGCGGACCCGGCGCGACACCTCGGCCTGACCCAGGGTAGTCTTCTTCAAAGGAACGCGGACGGCCTTTGCAACCCTCGCGGCGAGGGTCTGCGGGAGGGTCTATAATGGCGCTGGAACCGACCGAAAGGGCGCTTCCAGAGGATAGGAGCATGTTGCGAGATATCGGACCGCTGGAGCTGGTGATCATCCTCGGAATCATCCTGCTGCTCTTCGGAGTCGGCCGGATTTCCCGCGTCGGGGGCGAGCTAGGCAAGGGGATCCGGTCGTTTCGCGAGGGACTTTCCGGCAAGGGTGATGAGACTCCCGAGGGCGACAAAGACAAGGAAAGCAAGCCTCCGGCCTGACGTTCCGCCGGGTTCGGCGCAGGATCGCTCGATTCGAACAGGCCGCCTTGAGGGGCGGCCCTTCTCCTTCTGTCCACCTCCCTTGGGCTGACTCGAATAGCCCGTTTGGCCTGGAGACTCCAATGACCGATGGCCCGTTTTTCCACGCCGACCTGGCGGCGCTCCTGCCCCCGATCCCCAAAGACAGCATCGTCAGCCGTGCGTTCTACGCCGGTGAGGGCGTCCGCGCAACGCTCTTCGGCTTCGCGGCCGGCCAGGAGCTGACGGAACACACAGCCTCCCAGGCGGCGATCCTCCATTTCCTGAAAGGGCGTGCCCGGCTGGTGCTCGGCGAACTGCGGACAGACGCCGGCCCTGGTTCGTGGGCTCACATGCCCGCTCATCTGCCCCACAGCGTGTACGCCGAGGACGAGATGGTGATGCTGCTGCTCCTGCTGGACTAAGCAGCTCCCCGCGAGCTGGGAGCTCGCGGGGAGCTTTGTCACGCCACCGCCCACCAATCCTGCGCTTCGACCCATCCCATCTCTGCCAGCTGTCCTCGGATCAACCCCCGCGCCCCGCGCGAGCCGACGGCCACCAGCAGTACCGGGCGGGGAACCGATTCCCACAGGGCCGGCAAACCCTCCGGCGCGATGACCGGCGCTCCACGCCGAGTCCGGCCGATCTTCGCCGGATCGATATCGACAAAAGCCTTCAAGGGCGCGCCTTCGCGCAACAAGTGCTTCGACAACCGCCGCCCCATTTGGCCCGCCCCCCAAACCAAAACGGAATCCCGCTCACGCAGAGGTCCGCGCATGAGGTAGTGGGCCTTGGCGCGCAGGAAGTTCTCGACCGAATAGCGCCGATCGGTGCGCGTAGCGCGCTGCGGGTGCTCACGCCACGCCAGCAGGATGCGCGGCACTTTGGCGAACCGCGCCCCGGCCAGATGCAGGCGCAGCCAAAGGTCGTAGTCCTCCGGCCATCCTTGGTCCTGGTATCCTCCAACCTGGTCCAACCAATTCCGCCGCATCATCACCGAGGGGTGGGCCAGCGGACTCTCGACGAAGATCTCGCGGGCGATATCCTGCGGCGATTCCAAACTGTTCAACCATTCGAGGTAGATGCGGAAGCCTTCACGCACATCCGTCGCGGGGAATCCCTCCACTCGGCACCCGACAACAGCGATCTCCTCCTTCTCCGCCAGGAACGCCGCCTGCGCCTCCAAGCGCTCGGGGTGGGCTCGGTCATCGGCGTCCATCCGGGCAACCAAGGGCGCCCGGCACGCCGCCAGCCCGGCGTTGAGCGCGACGATCAAACCTTCGTGCGGCCGCTGGATGACGGTGAACCGCACATCCCGGCCTGCCCACGCCTCCAGCAGGTCGCCCGATCCGTCGCTCGAACCGTCATTGACGGCGATCAGCTCGATTTCCTTTCGGGTCTGCTCGAGAATGGACTCGACGGCCTCATCGAGCGTAGCGGCCGCGTTGTAGCAGGGCATCAAGACGGAAATCGAGGGGGGCATCGCACAAGGGGCAGTGGTCAGTGGTCGGTGGTCAGTGGTCAGCGGACAGTCATTGCGAGCCGGTGCTTTCCCGGCGTGGCAACCGCCTCGATGAGGCGGTTGCTTCGTCGCTTCGCTCCTCGCAACGACTTTCTGCCCCACGGACCACTGACCACTCACCACCGACCACTGTTTCAGCCTTCGCCGAGCTTGGTTCCCTTGCGTCCCAGGCGGGGGTCGAGCGCATCGCGCAGCCCGTCACCGATCAGATTGAAGGCGAGCACGGTGATCATGATCGCCAGCCCTGGAAAGAACACCAGGTGCGGCGCGGTGAAGACCTGGTTGCGGTCCGTCCCGAGCATCGACCCCCACTCGGGCGTCGGCGGCTGAGCCCCCAGGCCGAGAAACGAAAGCGCGGCGGCGTCCAGGATGGCGGTGGCGATTCCCAGGGTGGCGACGACGATCAGCGGGGTCAGGGCGTTGGGCAACACGACCCGGAAGAGGATAGTGAAAGTACCTGCCCCCAGTGCGCGCGACGCGGCAACATAGTCCATCTCGCGTGTCCCGAGGACACTGGCCCGTGTAACCCTCGCGTAGATCGGGATCGAAACGATGCCAATCGCCAGCAAAGCGTTGATCAATCCCGGGCCCAGGACGGCGACGATGGCGATCGCTAGCAACAGGGCCGGAAACGCTAGCAGGACATCCATCACGCGCATGATGCCGTTGTCGGCCGACCCGCCGAACTGGCCGGCGACGGCTCCCAACAGAGTCCCGACCAGGATGGCGAACCCGACGGCGACGAAACCGATCATCAGCGAATAGCGGGCGCCGTAGACGACGCGGCTGAAGAGGTCCCGCACATTGCTGTCGATGCCCATCAGGTGTTGCGGCTGGTCGGCCGGGCACCCCAGGAGATGGATACAAGGAGGTTGCCGGATCTTGACGTTCTCGATCCCGATCAGGATTTGGTCCGGCTCGTACGGCGCGATCAACGGTGCGAAGATGGCGGTGAGCACCAAGACACCTAGAATGCCCATCCCAACGATCGCCGAGCGCCGCTGAAACACGCGGCGCCAGGCAGTCCGCCACAAGCTGGCCGGGGGCGCGGTGATCGGCTCAGCTGAGAGCAGCCGGGTCCCTGGCGTCGCGGCGTCGGTGGTCATCGCCGACTGTTCCTAGTTGAGGCGAATGCGCGGGTCAAGGTAGGTATAGGACAGATCGACCAGCAGGTTGACGGCGACATAGATCACGGCGATGACCACGGTGAACGCCTGAATGATCGGGTAGTCGCGAGCCGTAATCGCCTCGAACAGGCTGCGTCCGACCCCGGCCAGCCCGAAGACCGTCTCGGTCAGGACGGCACCGCCGAGTAGGCCCCCCAACGACAGACCGATGATGGTGACCACCGGCAACAACGCGTTGCGGAAGGCGTGCTTCAGGATGACCGTGTTGCGAGGGACGCCTTTCGCCTTGGCCGCCCGGACGTAATCCTGCCCGAGAATATCGAGCAGGCTCGAACGCGTCATGCGGGCAATAATGGCCAGTGGGATCGTCGCCAGCGCCACCGCCGGCAGGATCAGATGGCGCGTGACGTCGCCCAGGACTCGCCAGTCCCCGGTAATTATCGAATTCAGGATGTACAGGTTGGCCAGGAACTCCAGGCTCTCAAAGAGCGGGGTCCCTGGTTGCACCGACCATTGCCAGAGCTCAAAGAAGGGGACCGATTGCACGCCGGCCGAGATCCGGCCGGATGGAGGTAGCACGCCCAGCACGACCGAGAACAGGTACATCAGCATCAGGCCAAGCCAGAAGACCGGCATCGACACGCCGATGTTGGCGCCGATCATCGTGCCGACGTCCGCCGCCGAGTTGTGCCGCACAGCAGAGACAATACCGAGGGGGACCCCGACGACGATGGCGATCGTCAGCGCCGCCAGGCTCAGCTCGATCGTGGTTGGCAGTCGCTCGGCCAGGATGATCGACACCGGCCGGCTGTAGCGGATCGAGTCGCCGAAATCCCCACTCAGGATGTCACGGACGTAGTAGCCGAATTGGACGAGTATCGGGCGGTCGAGGCCGCGCTCCGCCATGAAGCGAGCACAGATTTCGGGCGTCGCCTTCTCTCCCAGGGACGCCGTGCACGGATCGCCGGGGATGAGCCGCGCCAGAACGAACGTGACCAGCAGGATTCCCAGCAGGACCGGCACGGCCAGGAGCAGACGGCGCAACGCGTATTGGCCCATGGCAATCTTTATTCTATCTGGAAACAACCTGCGGGATGGCGGCTTGCGACCACCATCCCGCAGGCATATCGCTGTAGAACCTGACGGCCCGTAGGCCGGGGCTTACCCGGGCGGCGGCGCGCCGATCAGGTTACCCCACAAGCCGTACCAGTACACCCAATCACCGGCGCTGCCCACGTGTAGCGGGCTGTTGATATCGAGGCCGGCGGTGAAGCTAGCGACGACGTCGTTGGCGTCGAAGTCGGTGCCATCATGGAACTGGACGCCCTGGCGCAGCGTGCAAGTCCAGACCGACAGGTCTGCATTGGGCTCGCAGCTCTCCGCCAGCAACGGATGGACGGCCGTGCCGTTGATCTCGTAGCCGTAGAGCGCTTCATTCGTCTGCTCGCAGGCGCGGAGCGACTCACCGTCGCTCTCGTCCGAGCAGAACAAACTGATCGGCTCGGCGCTCTGCATGAAGACAAAGGTGTCGCGCCCGCCCGCTCCGGAGACGGCGAACAGCTCCGACGTCAACGGGCTGGCTTGCGGTGTCGTGACGTCCGCCAGATAGGCCGCGGCGGAACCGCCGTGGGCCACTGGGACCATCGGCACCAGCTCACGGACGGCGTTATTGGCTTCGGTGTAGATCGGTGAGGCCGCAGCCGGGTCCGAGACCTGCGCGCCCTCGGCCAGCGCTTCATAGATCGCCGGGTGCGGATCGCCAAACTGCTTCCCGCTTCCGCCGAAGTGGAAATCGAGGAAGTTCGTCACATGCGGGTAGTCGGCGCCCCACCCCAGAAGGTGGAACCCATCGAGCGAGCCGCTGTTGGCATTGGAGATGAACGTGCCCGATTCCTGGACCTCGATCGTGGCATCGATATTCAGGTTGTCCTTCAACTGAGCCTGAATCTCGGTTGCCACCTGAGCGACCTGAGGCAGGTAGCCGCGTACGACATCTCGGTAGTACAACTTGGTGGCGAAGCCATCCGGGAAGCCGGCTTCGGCCAGCAGGGCGCGGGCCGCCTCTGGGTCAAAGTCATACCAAGCATCCCCGTCGCAGCCATTCGGGATCGAGCATGGCGTGAAGTGCGAGGCGGCTTCGGAGCCCGCCGGGTAGAAGGTGTCGACGATGCGCTGGCGGTCGATGCCCATGGCCACGGCCTGGCGGACCTTGACATCGTCGAATGGCGGGAAGGTATTGGTCATCCCGATGTAAAAGACGTTCAGCGCCGGGCGCACGACCAACTGCAAGTTGGAGTCGCCCTCGACGACCTCGAAGTCCGTCGGTGCGACGTTGTCAATCCCGTCGACCGTGCCAGCCTGAAGCTCGACCAGGCGGGGGCCGGACTCGGTGGTCCAGCGCAGGACAAGAGTGTCGGCCAACGGCGCCTCGCCCCAGTAGTCCGGGAAGGCCTGATAGGTCAGGCTCTCGCCGCGCACCCACTCGTCGACGGCGTAGGGCCCAGTGCCGATCGAGTGGTCCAGGCGCGCGCCTGGATCGGTGGTGGCTTCCAGCCATTCGCTGGGGTAGATCCCGAACACGGTGAAGGCGATCTTCGACAGGAAGGCCGCATCAGGTCCGCAAAGACTGAACTCTGCGGTGTATCGGTCGACGGCCGCCACTTGGGCAACCGTCGAGCCATTGTCACAGGTCCCGACAAGCGGGGCCATGGCTTCGAACGGCGCCATCACCTCTTCGGTGGGTGGCGGGGGCGGCGGCTCGGTCGGCGCAGGCGCCGCGGTCGGTGTGGCGCAGGCCGCCAGCACCATGCTCAGGACGACCAGGCCGCCCAGAACAGCAAACAACTTATGGCGTTTCACAGCACTCTCCTCCAAGGGGTTTTCGGTTCTTGGTACAGCTAGTGCGCACGTCTACGGGGACTAAGGCCTCCTTTCCGGCAGTGCCGATCTCTACGCCCTCGTGGACCTCCCGGGCCACCCGGCCTCACCGCCGGATGTGGAAGGCCCCGGTGACAGAGCGTTAGATGATTGTAAGACCCCTTCGACCCCCAGTCAACAGGAGCCGGCTTGGTCCGGCTTGGTGAATCAGGGGGCCCGAAGCTCGAAGTCATCGAATTCGTAGGACACCTGATCGCCCGCCTGGAATATCTCCATCGCCAAGCCGACCGCGCCGGTACGTTGACGCGAATCGGCGATCTCGGCACCGGACTATCCCTCGCCCGGTTAGCGACAGCGGTTCATCCGGGCCCGATGTGGGTCCCGCCAGGCAGGATGGCGTTCTTCGGGACGACGACAATCCCATCGCGCACCGACCAGGTCTCCCCATCCCGTTCGGCGCCGCGCGGGAAGGGTTCGATCTTCACCCCGGGGCCGATGCGGGCGTTCTTGTCGATGATGGCGCCGGCGAGGTCGCAGCCCTCGCCGATGCCGATGGGCGGCCCGGCCGCCGGCGGGAAGCGCTCCTCCGGCTCGTAGAAATCCGCGCCCATGACGACGGTATCCCGCAACCGCACCCCGTCGCCGATTACGCTGCGGATCCCGACGACGGTGTTAGCGATTTCGGCGCCCTGAACGATGCAGCCATCGGCCATGAGCACCCGATCGAGGCGGACGTCGTAAATGCGCGAAGCGGCCAGCAGACGCGGCCGGGTATAGATCGGCCGCACCGGATCCTGAAAGCTGAAAGGGGGGTCGGGGCGCACCAGAGCCAGGTTGGCTTCGTAGAACGAACGGATGTCGCCGATGTCTTCCCAGTAACCGCTGAAAGTGAAGCCAAAGACCCGATGAGAGTGGATGGCCGCCGGCAGCACATCGCTGCCGAAATCGTCGTGGGGGGAGGCCAACAGCTCGACTAGCGCCTTGCGTCGGAAAATGTAGATGCCCATCGATCCGACATAGGGCAGGTCCGGGTCGTCCCGACTGACCAGGCCTTCGAGTTGCGCATCCTCGCGCGGCTTTTCGGCAAAGGCCGTGATGCGGCCCTCCCGTCCCATTTGAAGAATGCCGAAGCGGGCGGCGTCCTTGCGCGACACCGCCCTTACCGCCACCGTGACATCCGCCCCGTGTTCCTCGTGGTACTCCAGCACTTCGGCGTAGTCCATGCGGTAGAGATGATCCCCGGCCAAGACCAACAGGTTCTCGGCACCGGTGGCTTCGATCTCCAGCAGCTGCTTGCGCACGGCGTCGGCCGTCCCTTGATACCAATCGAGGTTGGTCGTCGTCTGCTCCGCCGCCAGGATCTGCACCCAGCCGGGGTGGAACATATCGAAGGTGTAGGTCTGAGCGATGTGCCGGTGCAGGGAAGCCGACTTGAACTGCGTCAGGATGGCGACCTCGTGCACGCCGGAGTTGAGGCAATTGCTGAGAGGGATGTCGATCAGGCGGTACTTGCCGGCGATGGGCACAGCCGGCTTGGCGCGATCGCGGGTCAGCGGCCACAGGCGTGTGCCGCGGCCGCCACCCAGGATGATGCCTAAGACTCGACCGTTAGACATTGGAAGGGCCTGGGGCGAGTGATCGGTAGCCGCAGGCTTTAGCCTGCGCCAATCCGCAGCCTAAAGGCTGCGGCTACGCCCGAACCTCGCCTTCCATCTCGAGATGCAGCTTCTCCGCCGGGGGGCTTCCCGCGTAGTCCGTCCGATCTTCCAGGACGAGGGCGATGCGCAGCGGGCGGCTTGGGCGGGTGCGAGCAAGGTGGGCGATGACCAGCTCATCCGCCTTCACGCCGAAGGCCTTCAACAGCTTACGGACGTCGTCGCGACTAGTCTCTTCCATGGACCCACCTCCGCCTCTAGCATACACCGGCGCCTCGGATCAACCCCATCCGGAGAGGGCTGCCGCAACAACCGCCCCCACCAGCGAGGCTCCCAGGTTCACCCCGTCGTTGCGAAGCCAGGGCCACCCCCGCAGGCGAGTCGTCGGGGTGCCGCAGGTATGGATCGGGTGGCGCTCGGTCTCTTTGCCACACGCCGGGCAATAGAACATCGCCTGAACCGAAGCCCCGAGCAGACTATCGGCCATCGCTCCCAGGAACCCTCCGACGGTGGCTGCCACGATCAACACAAGCGAGCCGATGGCGAGCCCGGCGGTCAGCCCGATCAACGCAGCCCCGGCGAAGGATGCCACAAGCCCTTCCAGCGTCACTGCGCCGGATGTCCCTGGATCGACCTGGCGGCCGTCGGTGAGGCGCCATGGGCGCCGCCGCGCCAACACCCCGACCTCGGTGGCCCACGTGTCGGCATTGACCGCCGCCAGCGCGCCAGCCAGCGCCGCCAACGCCCGAGCGTCGGCCGTGAGTCCATACATCAGCGCCAGCAACGCGGCCAATCCGCCGTTGGCGAGGACTTGCCAGTGATCCCGGCGACTGCCCTTTTCGAATCCGCCGGCGACCGTCCGCTTGCCTCGGGCACCGAGACGGGAGAGCGCGCTCGAAGAAGTAAAGAACAGCAGCAGCAAGATCGACGGGAGGATTCCGCCAGCCCCGAACGTCAGCCCGCCAACGACCGTCGCCGCGGCCGCGCCGCCGGCGGTTAGCAGTTGCAGGCGATATGCGGTGAAGCTGATGACAGTCGCCAGCGCGAACCCAACGGCGAGGTTTGGCCAAGTCATGCCGCGGCATCCCAATTAGGCAACACGGTAGGGTCGGGGGTGACACGGGGCCGCAGACTGATCCCGTCTGTCATTGCGAGGCACGAAGCGCTCGCGAGGGCGACGACACCCACCCTGAGCGCAGCCGAGGGCAAGCAATCTCTCCACACGGTAGTCATTGCGAGGAGCGAAGCGACGACACTTGCACCGCATGGCACCACACCTGCGCCCTCCTCGCCAGGACGCCGGGGCGGCGGGGCGGGCCGTGCCAGGGAACGCATTGCGGTGCAGTGCAGGCCGTCTCGCCCTCGCGGAGCATCCCGGAGGGGCGGCGGGCCGGGGCTTGCAGCCCGACCGGGGTGAGCAATCTCCCCGCACAATAGTCATTGCGAGGAGCGAAGCGGCGAAGCAATCTCCCCGCTGAGGAGATTGCTTCGCCCGGAAACCGCCGGCTCGCAACGACATTTCAGATGGACTCGCTCTCCCCAGCCATCTGGGGATAACCGTCGAGGCGGCTGTGGAAAACCCGACGTCTCTTGGGAAAACATGGGGAAATCCATCCGCCGATTCTAGGTCCCGGCTGGGCTGGACCGGGCCTCCGCCCAAGCTGATGGAGGGACCTTCGAGCAGGGGCCCCAGCCCTCCCGGAGACATGTGGCGGGCAGGACTCGCAGACGCAGGCTAAAGCCTGCGGCTACGGAGAGTGTCTCGGCGCCAAATCTCCTTGGCGCCCAATGGCCTGTGGCTCTAGCCAGGCCTGCCTTCAAGTCCCCGGCAGGGCCATGGGGATTTTGGGCGAAGGTCACAAATTCAAGCTTTCGCCAGCAATTGGAGAGTTGCCCCCCACAGAAGCAGGTCCACGATCACGGCTACGGCCCAGATGGCATAGGCCAAGAGTCGATCGGAAACCCGTCGGTAGAACGCCGAGCCCAGGGCGAAGTCGGTGACCCAGCACAAGCCCCCGATCACTGGCAGCAGAAGCAAGCGCCCCGCCGGAACAAAGGCGTTGGGCGTGCCCTGCGAATCAAAACCGAACGGTACGGAGGCAGGAAGCGAGGCAGCACGCAATCCCAGGAACCCCAGCAGCACCAGAGGTAGTGCGATCCCGGCGAAAAGCAGCGGGCGGGCGATGGGGTCTCCCCATAGCCTGGCCGGGAACAAGTCCGGCCGAGAAGAGCGCGCCTGGATCGGATCGAGGCTGCCTTGCCGGGCGGCGGCTACGAAGGCTCGCTCGAATGCGTCCGGGTCCGGTGGGGAAATGGCCAGCGTGCCGCCGGGCGAGATCACCAACAACATGCCGCCGGGCCCTCGCGTCGAGAAGAATTCGACCGGCCCCAGACCTTCAACATCGGACTCGCCGACGACGCATCCCGGCCAGCGAAAGGCTCCCCGCGGCCGAAGGTTCTTGTGCAGGGCGACCTGCGGCCGCTCCATGCGCACTTCGGGCAGCGGGATCTCCTCGACCGCCAGTCCCCAGCGGACGCCGAGTCCGTTGCGGTTAAGAACATAGCGAGCCGTGATCAGCCCGTGCAAACGGTAGATGGCCAACCCTGCGATGGCCGAGCCGACGATCGGCAAGGCGGCCCAGACAATCAGCGCCGGTGAGATCGCCGCCTGGGAAAGTTGACCCAGGCCGAAGACGACCCCGGCGACTCCCACCAGGACGATCACGATTCCGATCAGCACACCTTGGGTTCGAGGCGGGGCGACGTCCACGATCAGTGGTCGGTGGTCGGTGGTCAGTGAACGGTGACCCGTGAACAGTAACCAGTGGTCATGGAGAGACTGGTAACTGGTGACTGGTCACAGGTCACTGCAAAGCGGATACGGATTGTTCCCGCTCTGACCACTCACCACTGACCACTGACCACTTGTTTCAGGCAGCCGGGGCTGGCACGACGGAATAGACCGAATCGTTCCAGTGGCGATACTTGCGCAAACGGCCGCGCACCATGTCGCCGTAAAGGCCGCGCAGCTGGGTCGTGATCGGCCCCATCACCCCTTCGCCCACCGGGCGGTGGTCGACGCGGGTGACGGCCGTCACCTGAGCGGCCGTGCCGGTGAGGAACAGCTCCTCGCAAATGTAGATTTCGCTGCGATCGATCGCCCGCTCCACCACGCGCAGGCCGAGCTCCTCCTGCGCCAGGGTCATCACCGTCCGGCGGGTGATCCCTTCCAGGATGTTCTCGCTCACCGGGGGCGTGATCAAAACGTCGTCGCGCACGATGAAAACGTTCTCGGCGCTGCCTTCGGAGAGGTGGCCGTCGTGGCTCAGCACCAGTGCCTCGTCGAACCCGGATCGAACGGCGTCGGTCTTGATGAAGGCCGAGCTGACGTAGGCGCCGGTGATCTTGCCGCGGGCCGGCAGCGAGTTGTCGTCGAGACGCCGCCAGGAAGACACCGTCACGTGGGCATCCGTGTCGCGCTCGACATACTTGTCGAAGGGGACGACGAACATCGCCAGATCGGGGTGCAGATCGTGCAGGCGGACACCGATGATCTCATCGGTGTTGTAGATCAGAGGGCGGATGTAGCAATCCTGACGCAGACCTTCGCGCAGGGCGAGCTCAACCGTCAGCGCGCGCAATTCGTCGATCTCCAGCCCGATCTCGGCCAGGATCAAGTGCCCCGAGCGCAGCAGCCGCCGCAGATGATCCGGCAGGCGGAAAATGAACAGCTGCTCTTCTTCGGGATTCCAGTAACCGCGGATTCCTCCGAACACACCCGTGCCGTAGTTCAGGGTGTGATTCATCACGCCGACCTTGGCTTCGCTGTACGGCACGATCTTGCCTTGGAAGTACGCGTAACGGGGAAGGGACACCGTTCGACGCCTCCTGCCAGGCGACGGATGGCCGGGGAGCCTGGCCGCCGCGCGAAGAGGCTATCGTTTCGCCTGGCTTGGCTATTATAGCTTGAGGCAGCGCCGCCCGCCAAGACTTGAGGCCTGACGACCAACCTACGAAAGTTGCGAAGGAAGTACCAGATCCAAAACCTTCCCCCTAACAGGGAGAGGGAGCGATCGCTGATGCCTCACGGAATTCTCTCCCCTCCCCCTGCAAGAGGAGGGCAGGGTGGGGGTTGATCCTCGGTGTCACGCCGCGCCGCGTGCCCTTGGCTCTCATTTTCCAAGGGAAGATCCACCCCCACCCCAACCCTCCCCCTAAGAGGGGGAGGGAGAGATCGCTGATGCCTCGTGGAGATTTCTACCCTACCCCTGCAGGGGGGTCCCTCGGCTTTGGCCTCGGGGTGCACGCGAAGGGTAGGGTAAGGTTGATCTTCGGCGTTACGCCTCGTGGAACTCGCCTTCGACCACGTCTTCCGGCGATCCACCGCTGGAACCGCCGGATCGGCCGGACGCCCCCTCGGGCGAGGGCTGAGCATACATTTGCTGGCTTAGCGCGTAGCTGGCTTGCTGAACTTCCTCCGTCAACTGACGGATTCGAGCGGCGTCCCCGCCGTTCATCGACTCCCGCAGCTGGCGGATCTTGTCCTCGATCCGCGAGCGGTCGGCCGCCGGCACTTTGCCGCCCAGCTCGCCCAGGGCCTTTTCGGCTTGGTAGGCCATCGTGTCGGCCTGGTTGCGCACATCGACCAGCTCGCGGCGCTGCTTGTCGTCGGCGCCGTGGCGCTTTGATTCCTCGACCATCCGCTCGACATCCTGCTTGCTCAGGTTGGTCGAGGCGGTGATCGTCACCTTCTGCTCGCGGCCGGTCGCCTTGTCGCGCGCGGTCACGCTCAGGATGCCGTTGGCATCGATGTCGAAGGCGACTTCGATCTGCGGCATCCCGCGCGGCGCGGAGGGGATCCCGTCGAGCCGGAAGCGGCCCAGGGTCATGTTGTCCTCCGCCATCGGACGCTCGCCCTGCAACACATGGATGTCGACGGCGGTCTGGTTGTCATCGGCCGTCGAGAAGGTCTCGCTCTTCTTGATGGGGATGGTCGTGTTGCGCTCGATGAGCACGGTCATCACGCCGCCCAGGGTCTCGACGCCCAGCGAAAGCGGCGTAACGTCCAGCAGGAGCACGTCCTTCACGTCACCGGCCAGCACGCCGCCCTGGATGGCGGCCCCGACGGCCACGACTTCATCCGGGTTGACGCTCTTGTTCGGCTCCTTGCCGGTGAGCGAACGGACCAGATCCTGGACCATCGGCATGCGCGTGGCGCCCCCGACGAGCACGACCTCGTCGATCACGCTCGCCGACAGACCGGCGTCCTTCAGAACCGATTCGAACGGCCCGCGCAGACGAGCGACGAGCTTTTCGCTGAGCTGCTCGAACCGCGCACGGGTCAACTTGAGCTGCAGATGGCGCGGCCCGCTAGCGTCGGCCGTGATGAACGGCAGGTTGATCTCCGCCTCGTTGAGGGAAGACAGCTCGATCTTGGCTTTCTCCGCCGCCTCGCGTAACCGCTGCAAAGCCTGGCGGTCCTGGCGCAGGTCGATCCCGTGCTCCTTCTTGAAATCCTCGGCGATATGGTTGAGGATGACCTGGTCCCAGTCGTCGCCGCCCAGATGGGTGTCACCGTTGGTGGCCTTGACCTCGACGACACCGTCGCCCACTTCCAGCAGGCTGACGTCGAAGGTCCCGCCGCCGAGGTCGAAGACCAGGATGGTCTCGTTGGTCTTCTTGTCGAGACCGTAGGCCAGGGCCGCCGCCGTCGGCTCATTGATGATGCGCATCACTTCCAGACCGGCGATCTTGCCGGCGTCCTTGGTCGCCTGGCGCTGCGAGTCGTTGAAGTAGGCCGGCACTGTGATGACGGCCTGGGTCACCGGTTCGCCCAGGTAAGCCTCGGCATCGGCCTTGAGCTTGGCCAGGATCATGCCCGAGATTTCTTGCGGGGTCGCCTCGCGACCGTTGATCGGGGTCTTCACCCGCACGTCGTCGTTCGGCCCGGCCACGACCGTGAAGGGAACCATCTTGCGCTCGACCTCGGTCTCCCCATAATGGCGGCCGATGAAACGCTTGATGGAGTAGATGGTGTTCTCCGAGTTGACGACCGCCTGGCGCTTGGCCGTCTGGCCGACCAGCCGCTCGCCCTTCTTGGTGAAGGCTACCACCGACGGGCATAGATTGCCGCCCTCGGCGGTCGGGATGACCGTCGGTGAGCCGCCTTCCATGACCGCCACGACGCTGTTGGTCGTCCCCAGGTCAATGCCAATGATTTTCGACATGCTTGCACCTCGACTTGATAGGTTCTACCCAGCATCCTAGCCGGGGCGCAATAGAAGAATGTTAACGGGCGGTTGGAGCGAGGTCAGCGCCGGAGGCCGCGCCGGATGCCGGAGAACCCCCGGCCCTGGCGGGCCGCCGGGTGCAGTCGATTGCAGCGCTCTGCGGCGCCGCCCTCCGCCCGCGGCGCCCGGGGGCGCCGGCGATTCCAGGAAGGGCTAGCTCGTAACCCGCTTGAAGATCATGGGCACCGCCCCGGAGGGACCACGCACATGCAAAACCAGTTCCTCGTCCGTGCACTCGTAAGGAAGCGGCCCATCGGGCACGAATGAGATTTCCGGGCCAGAGCCGGGGGCCGAGGCCACCTCTGAGCCCTTGACGGCCACCCATTCGGTGAATTCAACCATCGAGCCGTTGTCCATCAGGACCAGCGCGCCGGTGTCGGTGGTGTAGACCCCGGCGGTCTCGAAGAAGGCCGATCCCTTGAGGAACTTCTCGGGGGAATCACCGGGCCGGCTGAGGTCGATCCGGATGACCATGCCATCGGAACCGTAGCTGTATTCGCCCAGGGTCCCGAAGACGAAGTACAGGGACCCAGCGGTAACGCGCAGATTCGGCAGAGGCACAATGGTGGCGACGAAGATGTCCAGATCCGCCGTCAGCATCACCCAGGTCCCGGCCAGGCACTCGTCGGGCAAGTCGTGCCCCTGCAATCCACTCAGGTCTTCCTCGGTCTGGGCTTCCTCCCCTTCGCTGGGAAGCCGCCCAGGCTGGACGACCGGCTCCGGTTCCGGGAAGTTGCAGCCGGCCAGGAAGGCCGTCATGACGCCAACGCCGGCCAGCAGCCGGAGAGTCCTTCTCCTTCCCGACATGGAAGCCTTCTGTGTTCGAGCCCAGGTACTCCGACAACTATCGCCCCCCAAACTAGGGATGTCAAGCATACAATGTCCTGGTAGTCCGATTTGCCTCACACCGCCGCCCTCCGGGGACTCACCCCGCTTGGGGCGCGATTCCCTCTGCCGGATGGGGCGTCTGGTATGGGCGCAGGGGCTGGACCTGTTCGGCGGCCACGGCCTGGAATTGGCGATCGTGCCGCATTGGGACAACGCCGAAGGCGGAACGCACGACACGCGGGCCTGCTTATCGGGATGGAACGGTTCGCGAAGCTGCGGGACATGCTCCCGGCGACAGCGGTCGTCCCCGGAATCGAAGAACACACGGCCGTCACCCTCGACCTGGAGCGCGGTACGGCCGAGGTGCAGGGGAAGGATGGAGTGTTCATCTTGCGGGGAGATGGGGAATGGCACCGGGCTACAGGTGAAGTCTTCGCGCTGGAAGACTTGAAGCCGCCGAGTCCGGCCCCCGCCCCACAGGCGGCGCCGAGCCGCGCCATCCTTCCCGACACATCACCGGCTGCGGTTGGCCAGGCGGCCGAGATCATTAGCTCAGGCGACCTCGCCGCCGGTCTTCGCCTGGCGGCACTGCTACATCAGGCAGCCAATGCGGCCGAGCGCTTGGCCTCTTCCGACGACAGCCTCACCTCACTTCTCGATGGTCTGCTCGACTTCGGGCCGAGTTGCGGGCCCGCGGTGAATGGGAATGGGCCGACTTGCTTCGCCAACGCCTCTTCGACGCGGGAATCGAGGTGCGAGACAATCCGCAGGGCGCCCTGTGGGTGCGGGGGAGCTGAGGCGCGGGGCGAGGAGCGCGGTCGAAGCGACAGAGGGCGGTCGGGGGCCTGGATCGTTCGAGGCGCCCACGGTATCCTGCGAGCGGAGATGGCCATGACCTACCTGGAGGTTTTCCGCCGGGAAAAGGACGATTTCTTCAGGACCGACCCTGACAGTCCATTGACGCCTGATCAGCAAGATGGCTTCACCGGCCTACGCTACTTCCCGGAAGATCCGGCCCTACGATTCATCGTCGACGTCGAGCGCTTCGCCGAGCCACAAACGATTCGGATGCAGACCAGCACCGGAGATGTGCAGGACTACCAGCGGTTCGCTCGATTCCATTTCGTCGTCGAAGGGCAGGGTGGGTCCCTGACGATCTATCGCAACGAGCACGGCTACTTCCTCCCTTTTGCCGACTCCCTTGCCGGAACCGAGACCTACGGCGCCGGCCGGTACCTCGAGCCGGAGCCGTTGGCCGATGGGCGTTTCGAGATCGATTTCAATCTCGCGTACAACCCCTACTGCGCCTACAACGAGAACTGGTCGTGCCCGATCACGCCGGCCGAGAACCGGATCAAGGTCCCGATTCGTGCAGGAGAGATGAACTTCCCGGAAGCTTGAAGCTCGCGGGAAGCTTGGCCGCCATGCCTTCCTCTTTCGACCCCGAAGGCTTCGAGCTGGCGGTGTTGGATGCCGTCCCTGAGCTGAGCGGCGCGTGTGTGCTGGAGATCGGCGCCGGCGATGGCCGTATGACCTGGCACTATGCCCCTCGCGCCGCTCAAGTCATCGGGGTCGATCCCGATGCCGAGGCCCTCGCCTTTTTCCTCGAGGACCGGCCTCGCCGGATGCGCCGCCGCATCTGCCCTGTGCGCGCGGCCAGCGAGTCCCTTCCCTTCCCCGCGGAACGGTTCGATGCCGCGCTCTTGGCCTGGTCGCTTTGATGTATCGAACCGGAGGGCATGGTCCATGCCCTGGACGAAGTCTGGCGCACGCTGATCCCGCGCGGCGTCCTTCTCGACATCCGACCGTACCTACCCTTCGGTCCGCTCGAGCTGGTGCAGCCGGAGACGACAACGGTGCTTGGGCGTCTGGAGGAAGTCGAATCCGATCCAACCGATGCGGCCGCCGATGAGGCGATCGCCGAAGTTCTGCGGCGAGGCCTCTTCCATCTCGACCGGGCGGATTCGTTCTACTACTCAGGCTACTGGGATTCGGTAGATGAAGTGAGAGAGTACCTGCGCGATTGGTCCGACGTCGCCCGGCTGCCGCGGCGTCTGGCCGGCCTGGCGCGTAAGTCCCTGCGCCACGCAGGCCCCAAGGCGAGGCTGCGTCTCAGGACCTACGTCGTCGTCAATCGCTTGCATCGAACCCTCCCGGAAACTTGACCCCGCGGCCTCAATCTTGGTCTAAGGAAGGCCACGGGGCCTAGCTTCCGGGAAGGTCTAGGGCGAAGGTCATTCGGGCGCGCCCCGTCACGCCATTTGGCGGTGCCGGGGATCCCCCTCCGTAGCTTAGAATGATTTTCGCTGAGACATGTCCGATTGGCCACACACCCTTCAGGCTTCCCCGCCGGCGGTTTCATTGGCGCGTCCCTCCACTTGGGCGCGTATCTGGCTGCCCGCCCTCGTCGTGCTATTGACGCTGTATGCCGGGCTACCCTGGCTGGCTCCCGTCTTCACGCGCCTCGGTTGGACGGGCGGCGCCGACGCCATCTATGCGGTATATTCGACGCAGTGCCACCAGCTTCCGCAGCGATCACTTTTCCTTTTCGGACCGCGTCTCATGTATTCGCTTTCGGAGATCCAATCGGCCTGGCAGGACACGACCAACCCGATGATCCTGCGGCAGTTCACGGGCAACGAAGCCATGGGCTGGAAGGTCGCCTGGTCCGACCGCATGACGTCGATGTACTTGAGCCTGGCGCTCTTCGCCGCTGTCTACCGGCCCGTCCTGCGCCGGCTGCGCCTGCCTTGGTGGATCTTCGTTCTCTTCTTGGTGCCGCTGGCGGTGGACGGAGTCAGCCACGCCGCCAGCGACTTAGCGGGAATCGGCGCCGGCTTCCGAGATAGCAATTCATGGTTGGCAAGTCTGACGAACAACTCGCTGCCCGAAACATTCTATGCCGGCGACGCGCTGGGCTCGTTCAACTCTTGGATGCGACTGCTCACCGGCCTTCTGTTCGGATTGGGCGTGGCCGGGCTGGCCCTGCCCCAGCTTGAGGCGGCCTTCGGGGCCAGGAGCCATCCGCTGGATCCCAAGAACACCCGATTGCCGCCGCAGCCCTAGCCCTGGCCGCCGGTCAACGTTGATCTCAGCCAAGCCGGGCCGGTTTTCCACGGAGGATCGATGCCGAAGGAGTCGAAGCGTGAAGGGCGCCGTCGGCGAGGGCGAAATGGCCGCCGACGCACTTATCTCATCGGGGGAGGCGTCGGCCTTCTGGCGCTGGTCTTGATCGCATGGCTCGTCTCCCGCCCTGCCCGACCGGCCGCCGGAGAGGAAGTGGCCCTGATGCCGGCGACCCACGTCGCCGAAGGGAGCGACCCCGGTATCTACAATACAGATCCCCCTACATCCGGGCCGCACTATCCGGGCGAGTACGACGCGCGCTTCTACGAGGAGGCCGATCTTCCGGGGCTTCCGACCTTCCACGAGGGATACCTCGTCCACAACCTTGAACACGGGTACGTGATCCTCTGGTACAACTGCGCCGCCCTGGCTTCGCTCGATTGCACTACTCTTAAAGAGGGGATTAGAACGGTCATGGCGCAATTCGATGGGATCAAACTGATCGCGTTCCCTCGGTCTTCGCTCACCAGCCCTCTGGTGATGACCACCTGGGGACGGCTGCGGGGCTTCGAGGCCTTCGACGCGGCCGTGGCCGCGGATTTCATCCGCCGCAATCGCTACCGGGCGCCGGAGCCCAACGCGCCGTAGTGCCTTGACCCCCCTGCGACCCGTCATGATACGGATGCCACGGCCGCCCGACCAGAAGGAGGAACCCCATGGCTATTGATCCAGTCTGCGGTATGGAAGTCGATGAGAAGTCGGCCTCCCACAAGGCGGAGCACGGCGGCCAAACGTACTACTTCTGCTCGCCTGGCTGCAAGCGGTCATTCGATCAGAATCCCGAGAAGTACGCGGCCGCCGGCAGCTCCGCTATGTCGGGGCACGCGGCGCCTCATCCGTGAAGCTTGCCTACGGGACTCGAGCCCGGGTCTGAGCCCCCGGCAGCGAGCAAGCCGCCCGGGCGACGATCGACAGCCTGACCGCCCGGGGATTGCACGTTGTCCGCAGCTTTGACCTGCAAGGGGCAACTGCCGGCGCCTACGCCTGCGGTTGCCCGCACCATGGCACACCGACCGCTGCACTTGCGCCTACATCGTCCTGCTCGTCTCGGCGCCGGTGGGCTCCCCGCTGTACTCACCGCCCACAGCCGCGACGACCGAACGTTCCTGGAAATCGCCCTCGATCCCAACGCACTGCCGGGCCGTGATCTGGTCGAAGAGGTCCTGGACGCTCTGCACCCCATGACTCCCATCATCGCCTGCCGGGATGGACGACACGTGACGAACGGCGTGCCTCCGGCGGGCATATCGCCTCTCGATCTTGCCGGGTGCTTCCCATAAACTGATCGCGGACTCGGGTGGACCGGCGCCGCCGCCGCCTGCGTTCAAGGAGAGTTATTCGATGAGTCGAGGATTGCAGTGGGTTGTGGGGATTTGCGCTGTCGCTGTCACCGTTGCCATCGTCCTGGGCATGATGGCGATGTGGTTCGGGGGCTGGACTCCCTGGTCGCCTGTCTTGGTAAGCATGATGGGCAGGTCCGGCTCGGGGATGATGGGCAACTACGGATCCGGCATGATGGGCGGAACCGGCGGCTACGGGATGATGGGCGGGTTCGGGTGGACATCCGGAGGCCCGGGCGGCGCCATCGCGCCAAACGCCCAGCGGATTTCCATCGAGCGAGCCGTCTCGATCGCCGAGGATTACGCGGCTGCATTCGCCGTCGGACTGCACACGGTCGAGGTGATGGAGTTCGAGAACAACTTCTACGCCGTCCTGGTCGAGGACGACGGCGGGCGCGGTGCGCTGGAGATCCTAATCGACCCCTACACCGGGGGCGTCTCGCCCGAACCAGGGCCGGACATGATGTGGAACGACAAGTACGGCATGATGGGCTCAGGGCGCAACACCGACAACAGGTTGACGCTGGACCAGGCGCGCGACCTGGCCCAGGCCGCCCTCGACTCGCAATTGCCGGGGTCGAACGTCCACGAAGATGGGAGCGAGTTCTACGGTTACTACACGTTTGACTACGACGGCCCGGATGGAGCCATCGCCGGGATGCTCAGCGTCCACGGCGACAGCGGCGCCGTATGGCAGCACACGTGGCATGGCGACTTTATCGCCGAAACCGAGGTCACAGAGGCGACCTCGTGATCGCTCTGCGCATCCCGGAGGGGATCGCGCTTCGTCGCGCCCCGCACCCCGGAGGGGATCGTGGGGCGAAGGTTCCCCACCACTCCCAACGATTCAGGTCGAGAGTCAGCAGGCGACTATCGCCGCTGTCGACATCCCGCCACCGGCGGCGGCTGCAGCTACCGTACCCGGGTTTCCGATCTTCTGCCGCCTGAAGAGTCCGACCTGCAAGCCAGACCCAATCAGGATCGGCACTACGAACAATCGATCCTCCCAGAAGAGATCCCAGGCGTGCTCCGGCGACTCCGCTAGAGAGACGATCCTGGAGTACAGCGCCATGAGCGCGGCCGGTGTGCGCTCGCCTCGAGCGCCATATGGCCTCGCCGTCTCCCGGCCATATGGCGTATTCAGACCAGGCCGAGAAGGCGCTGCTCCGCCACACAATTTGGATTAGATTGGGTATGCACACGGCCCGATGCAGATCCGCCCATCGGGGGAATATGGGAGGCACGATGACCGCGCACACAGGACGCGAACCGGCTCCCCACGACGGTGAACGGGCTCCCGCCAACCAAACGGCCCCCCACGCGCATCATCAGCCTGCCACCGGTCATCCGGCTGCGCATGCGCAACATCCATCGGCCCCCGCCGCGCACGAGGGGCACGAAGCCCCGGCGGGCAGCCGACCATCTCACAAGGCCCATGCCGACCACACCGGCCACGAAGCGATGTTCCGCCGGCGCTTCTGGGTCTCGCTGGCACTGTCGATACCGGTGCTCATCTACAGCCCGACCATCCATGGGTGGTTAGGTTTTCGCCCCCCGGCCTTCCCCGGCAGCGAGTGGGTTACGCCGGTCTTCTCGATCGTGGTTTTCGCCTACGGCGGCGTCCCCTTCCTGCGAATGGCCGTTCCCGAGGTGCGCAGCCGCCAGCCGGGGATGATGACATTGATCTCGCTGGCCATCAGCGTCGCCCTCGTCTACAGCGTGGCGTCGTTGCTGATCCTCGGCGGCGAGACCTTCTTTTGGGAACTTGTGACTTTGATCGACATCATGCTCCTGGGTCACTGGCTCGAGATGCGCAGCGTTCGGCAGGCCTCCGGCGCACTGCAGGAACTGGCGCGCCTGATGCCCGACACCGCCGAGCGCCTGCTCGACGGCGGGCAGACCGAGCAAGTGCCGGTGAGCGCGCTCCGGAACGGTGACCTGGTCTTGGTCCGCCCGGGCGCGAGCCTGCCGGCCGATGGCGAGGTGATCGAAGGTGAGTCGCACGTAAGCGAAGCGATGATCACCGGCGAGTCCCGACCGGTAGAGAAAACGCCCGGCGCGCGGGTGATCGCCGGGACGATCAATGGCGACGGAAGCCTGCGCCTCCGGGTGACGGCGACCGGCGCCGACACGGCGCTGGCCGGAATCATGCGGCTGGTCGATCAGGCTCAGCAGAGCAAGTCGAGCACCCAGATCCTGGCCGACAAGGCCGCCGGGTGGCTGTTCTTCATTGCCATCGGTGCGGCGGCCGTCACGGCGATCGCGTGGACGATTGCTGTCGGATTCAACGCCGAGGTCGTCGCGCGGGTGGCGACGGTCCTGGTCATCGCCTGCCCTCACGCGCTCGGTCTGGCCGTCCCGCTGGTCGTCGCCATCACAACGGCCCTCGGGGCGCGCAACGGCATCCTTGTCCGCGACCGCCTCGCCCTCGAGCAGGCGCGCCTGATCGATATCGTCATCTTCGACAAGACCGGCACGCTGACCAAGGCCGAGTTCGGCGTCGTCGGGATGGCCACCACCGACGGCCGGTCGCACGACCACGCCCTGGCGCTGACAGCCGCCGTCGAGGGCGACTCCGAGCACACCATCGCCCAGGGAATCCGGCGCACGGCGCAGGAACGCCGCCTTACGCTTCCGCCCGTGTCGGGTTTCGAGGCGATCAAGGGCCGCGGGGTTCGCGCCGAGCACAACGGAAAAGAAGTGCATGTGGGCGGGCCGCGCATGCTGGAGCAGCTCGGCGTGGAGCCGGCCGAGGGCCTGAAGGCCTTCGAGCAACAGGCGAACCGCAGCGGCCAGAGTGTGGTCTTCCTGTTTCATGATCGCACGCCGGTGGCGGCGCTGGCGCTGGCCGACGTTGTGCGCCCGGAAAGCAAAGCGGCGGTCGAGCGACTGCGGGCCCTGGGAGTCGATGTGGCGATGCTCACCGGCGACAGTCAAGCTGTGGCCGAGGCCGTGGCGCGGGAGTTGGGCATCAACCGTTTCTTCGCCGAGGTACTGCCCGAGCACAAGGACCAGAAGGTCGCCGAGCTGCAGCGACAAGGGAAGCGGGTCGCCATGGTCGGGGATGGGGTCAACGACGCTCCGGCGCTCGCCCGAGCCGACGTCGGCATCGCCATTGGCAGCGGCACGGACGTGGCTATCGAATCGGCAGGGATCATTCTGGTGAAGAGCAACCCGCTCGACGTCGTGAAGATCTTCGAACTGAGCCGCGCCAGCTATCGGAAGATGACCCAAAACCTGATCTGGGCTACCGGCTACAACGTGATCGCCCTGCCGCTGGCGGCGGGGATCCTGGCGCCGTGGGGCGTCCTGCTGACGCCGGCCATTGGAGCCCTGCTCATGTCGATCAGCACGATCATCGTTGCCGCCAACGCGCAGTTGCTGCGCCGACTCGATCTGGCGGCCTGAGAGGAGGCGAATGTGGCGCCGTCGAACACTTCACCTGCGTATATCCCCGCCCTCGGCTCCCGGCTCCTTACGCCGTTCTACGACCCGCTCATCCGCTGGGTGATGCGAGAAGAACGTTTCAAGAATCGACTGATCGATCTGGCCAATGTGCGCCCGGGGATGCACGTGCTCGATCTCGGATGCGGCACGGGAACGCTGGCGGTCATGGTCAAGCACCGGCAGCCGAAAGCAGAGATCGTCGGCATCGACCCCGATCCGGAGATGCTCGACCGCGCCCGCTCCAAGGCCGGCCGCGCCGGCGTCGGGGTCGCGTTCGATCAGGGATTCGCCTCCGACCTGCCCTACCTTGACAGCGGCTTCGACCGCGTCCTGGCCAGCATGATGACTCACCATCTGGACCCCGACGCCAAACGGCAGGCCTTCGCCGAAGTGCTGCGCGTCTTACGCCCCGACGGCCAGTTCCACGTCGTCGACTTCGGTCCGGCGCGGACTTCGTCGATGATGATGATCGCATCCGTCATGCGTCGCCTGGAGGAGACGGACGACAACATCGCCGGCCGGCTCCCGGGGATGCTGGCAGAAGCTGGATTCCGCGTGGAATCTCAAGGATCGTTTGCGACTGCGCTCGGGCCGCTAGAGTTTCTGCGCGCAGTTCCTCGCTTGTAGGAGCGAAGCGCCCCTCGCTTCGCTCGGGGCAGGTGTGATTCGCCCCTACCCTCCAGGCATCCGCCACAGGATGATTCCGGCGACACCCGCAAGAGCCGCCCCCAGAAGAAACGCCGCCCCCGGACCGACGGCCTGCCAGGCGATCCCGGCCGCCACGCTCGCCGGCAGCGCGGCCAGGCCGATGGCGGCGTGGTACGTCCCGTAGGCGGTTCCGCGCTGCGGCGAAGGCACCAGGTCCGCCACGAAAGCCTTGCCCACGCCCTCCGTCGCCGCGTAGTAGACGCCGTAGGCAGCGACGATAGGCCACAACTGCCAACTCTCCTCGGCCGCCGCCAGCGCCAGGTAGACCCCCGCGTAAATCAGCCATCCAGCCAGTAGGACCTTGCGCCGGCCGAGACGATCCGAGAGCGCACCGACCGACGGGGAGAGCACGGCGTAAACGAGGTTGAGCGCGATCAACGTGCCGATGGCGGCGGAAATGCTCAGTCCCAGGTTCTGTGCCCGGAGCAGTAGAAACGCGTCGGACGAATTCCCCAACGTGAAGACAACGACCGCCGCCAGAAAACAGCGAAAGCGCGGGTATTCCCTCGCCGGGTTGAGGCTGGGCGCGGCTCCCGGAAGGGATGCCGCCGGCCGTATCTCTCGGACGAAGACTGCCAGCACGATGACCGCCACCGTTGCCGGAATCAAACTGAAGATCACGGCGACCCGGAAAGCGCTCTCGGGTAGGTACGCCCCTTCTCCCAGGGTCGCCGCGATGATCAGGCCGACGGTCAGCCCGAGCACCGCCCCGGCGGTATCGCCGGCGCGGTGGACCCCGAAGGCGAATCCGCGTTGGTCGGGCGTGATGCTGTCGGCCAGCAGGGCATCGCGTGGCGCAGTGCGGATGCCTTTGCCGCTCCGCTCGAGGAATCGAACGAAGAGGACCCTCGGCCAGGTGGTCGCCACCAGCATCAACGCCTTGGAGGCGGTCGAGAGTCCGTAGCCGAAGACGGCCAGCGGTTTGCGGCGACGCCATCGGTCGCTGAACCAGCCCGAGGCCAGTTTCACCAGGCTGGCCGTCGCGTCGGCAACACCTTCGATCAACCCGATGGCGCCCGTAGATGCGCCGAGGGTTTGGGCCAGGTAGAACGGTAGAAGACCCGTGAGGGTGTCGGTCGAAAGGTCGGTCAGGCCGCTGGCGACGGTGACCGCCCATACATTGCGCGAGAGCTTCCTGATCGACGGCGTCCACCCACTCCCGGCAGGCGAGCTGACCGGGGCTGCCTCGCGAGGGGTGCGGGTGAGGGGTGAATCCTCAGTGACCGGCGTGGTTACGGCTCCCGCCGGATCACAGTGCCCAACTCATCACCTCGGAGGACGACTTCAGCGTCGCCAGCTTGCAAGACGATTCGCCACCCCGGGGTGATGACTTGCGCGCAAAGCTCGTCGGGGCCAGCCAACCCAAGGCACGCGTCCGGCCAATCGGCGGGCGCGTAGTCGAGAACCACCAACTTGCCCGGATCCTCGCCGAGCGACTCGGCCAGCCATCCGATGCCCGCCGCTACCGCCGGCGGATACGGCTCGACGGCGGCCCGCCCAGGAAGATCGAGAACGTCGCCCAGAAGCCCGGAGAGCAGTGCGATTGTCGGCCCATCGTCGCCTGGATAGGCGACGATCAAGCGCCCGCGGCCCCAGAGATTCGGCGCCGACTCGTCCCAAGGTCGCAGGAGCAGCTCCGCCAGTTCTTGCTGACGCCGGGCTTCGGTCTCAAACGGATAGACCTCCACTCGCTCCGGCCCGACGAGGAGCACCTGGCCTCCTGGGAGGTCGATGGTCGCGGCCATGAGGGCCGTCTCGTCGACCTCGACCCCCGCCTGGCGCAGCGCTGCCACCAACTGCTCGATGGTATCGATGGGCGGGCTTGTCGGCTCAGGCGGCGCGGCGCAGGCTGAGGCCAGGAGTAGCAACACAGCGAGGACGAGCGTGTGACGCATCATCGGGCGAGTCTACTCCACCAACGCGCCGCGGATGAACCACCCGAGGGTGCCGCGCGATTCGCCGCGCATCAGGGATTCCTCGGCCCTGCGGGCCTTGGAATGACATTGGGGAGGGGGCCGGGACTTCTCACACTGTCATTTCCGAGGAAGCCGGGACGGCCGACCGACACCTGCACCTACAGCTTCGCTACAGGCGCAGGTGCAGGTGGGAATCCCCATGATGGTGCCCCGGGCGCTTTCCTCGGGTCAAGTGCAAAGTTCCCGAGGATCGTCCTGCGTTTGCGGCGCCTCGGGGATTCCTCGGCCCTGCGGGCCACGGAATGACATTGGGAAAGGCCCTGGCGCCTCATACTGTCCTTCCGGGCGAGCCGCAGGCCTTGCCTGGGGCGAGAGAGGAATCCCTGAGGCGCGGCCCGAATCGGACTCGGGGGGCGAAGCAGTCAGGCTGCGGCCGGGCGCTTCGCCATCCGGCGCTGGCCCCACTTGGTGACTTCCGCCGCCGCCGCCGGGACGAAGAGCAGCGGCAGGATTTGCGCCCACTGCTCTGCCGTCAGCGGGACCGTCTTGAACGCCGCCTGGAGCAAGGGAATGTAGACCACGGCCAGCAACATCGTCAGCGAGCTAGCGACGGCGTAGACCATGTAGCGATTGCTGAAGACTCCAATCCGGAAGAGCGAGTAGCGCTCGGAGCGAGCGCTGAACGCCCTCAGCAGCTCAGAGGCCGACAGGGTGACGAAGGCCAAAGTCTGGGCAAAGCGGATATCGTCCGGGTACAGCTGCAGCCCGATGCCATACGCAACCAGCGTGACGGCCGCGATGGCGATCGTCTGGACGATGATCCCCAGCCGCATCGGGCGGTTGATCACCGGCTCGGCCGTCGGCCGCGGTGGCTGATCCATCGTATCGGGATCGCCCTTCTCGACTCCCAGCGCCAGCGCCGGCGCGCCATCGGTGATCAGATTGAGCCACAACAGTTGGATCGGTGCCAACGGACTCGGCAGCCCGGCCAGGGTGGCGGTAAAGATGACCACGATCTCCGCCAGGTTGCACGAAAGCAAGTAGAAGACGAACTTGCGGATGTTGGAATAGATCACCCGCCCCTGTTCGACGGCGGCGACGATGCTGGCATAGTTGTCGTCGGTCAGCACCATATCGGCCGTTTCTTTGGCGACGTCACTCCCGGTGATGCCCATGGCGATGCCGATGTCGGCCCGCTTGAGCGCCGGCGCGTCGTTAACCCCGTCGCCGGTCATCGCCACGATTTCCTGGTTGGCTTTCAGCGCTTCGACGATGCGCACCTTGTGTTCCGGCGAAACCCGGGCGTAGACGTCGGCCTGCTCCACCTCCGCCATCAGCTCTGCATCGTCGAGCGCGTCGATCTCGGCCCCGCTGCGGACGGCGTGCCCCGGCCGCAGCAAACCGATTTGTTCGGCGATGGTACGGGCGGTGATGGGATAGTCGCCGGTGATCATCAAGGTTCGAATCCCGGCGCGGCGGGCCCGCGCCAGCGCCGGCGGCACCTCGGCCCGCGCCGGATCGATCATGCCGATCAGCCCGACAAAGGTCAACCCGCGTTCGACCGGCGCCGCCTCGCCCCTCGGAGCCTCGCGATCGATGCGGTAGGCCACGCCCAACACCCGCAGCGCCTGACGCGTGAGTGAGTCGTTGGCTTCCAGGATCCGCCGCCGATGTTCCTCGCTGAGCGAAATCGTCCGATCATGAATGTCCTGGACGTCTGAGCAGAGATCCAGCACCACATCCGGCGCACCCTTGGTGGCGGTCACGACCCACCCTCGCTGGTCGAGGTCCCTGAACGGGCTCAGATCGTCCGGATGCGGCGCTTCGACCTGGTGGATGGTCGTCATGCGCTTGCGGTTCGAGTCGAACGGAATCTCATCGATGCGGGGGTAAGCCTTATCCAACCGATCGTGCTCGGCTCCGGCCATGGCCGCGGCGTGGATCAAGGCGGTCTCCGTCGGATCGCCGACGATGCGCACTGCGCCGCTCGCCGAGTCTGGCTCGGTGGCGGCGTCGTTCGCCAGCACGGCGATCCACAGCGCCGTCTCGACTCCCGGGTAGGGATCCAGGTCCGTCTGGCGGCCGTCGATGCGGAAGACCGCGCCTTCGGCCGCCCGTCCGCCGACCTCGACCGTCGTCCCATCCACCCACAGGCGAGTGACGGTCATCTGGTTTTCGGTGAGCGTGCCGGTCTTGTCGGAGCAGATGACCGTCGTCGAGCCGAGCGTCTCGACCGATGACAAGCGTCGTACCAGCGCGTGACGCTTGATCATCTCGCGCATGCCGAGCGCCAGAGTGATCGTCACGACCGCCGCCAGTCCCTCCGGCACCGCTGCCACCGCCAGGCTGACGGCGATCAGGAACATGTCGAGCGGCGGATAGCCGCGCAGCCACCCAATGAGGAAGACCGCGCCGCAGACGATCAAGGCCGCCGTCCCGAGCAACTTGCCCAACTGGTCGAGCCGGCGCTGCAGGGGGGTCGGTTCCTCCTGAAAGGACTGGATCATGGCGGCGATGAGCCCGATCTGAGTCAGCATGCCGGTGCTGACCACGACGCCGCGGCCCCGCCCATACGAGACCAGGGTTCCCATGAAGGCCGTGTTGTGCTGGTCGCCGAGAGGGATGTCCTGGGAGAGGACGACTCGGGCATCCTTCTCCACCGCATGCGATTCGCCGGTCAGGGCGGCTTCTTCGACCCGCAGGTTGTAGGTCTCGATCAGGCGCAGGTCCGCCGGGACATAGTTGCCGGCCTCCAGCAGAACGATGTCCCCCGACACCAGGGAGCGGGCCGGCAAGGTCTGGCGGTGGCCGTCACGGACCACCTGCGTTTCGGGCGCTGAAAGTCGTCGTAACGCTGCCAGCGCTTCTTCGGCGCGGCGTTCCTGGATCACCCCCAGCAGGGCGTTGAGCAGGACGATGGCCAGGATGGCCAGGCCTTCCAGGTAGTCGCCCAGGATGATCGACACGGCGGCGGCGGCCATCAGGAGCAGAACGATGAAATTCCTGAACTGCGCAAGAACCAGGCGCAGCACACCCGGCCGAGGCGATTCGCGCAGCTCATTCGGCCCATGCTCGGCCAGCCGCCGCTCAGCCTCGGCCTGACTCAGACCGTTCTCGGGTGAGGTGCCCAGCGCCTCGGCCACGGCATCGATCTCCGCCGCGTGCCAGGCGCGGCGAGGGCGAACGAAATCCGCCTGTTCGGCGGATGGGGACAGGCTGGGGGCCACGCGGCGATTATAACGGACTGAGATTGGCGAGTGGCGATTAGCGATTGGACGTTGGCGATTGGAGATTGGCGAATGAAAACGCACCCGAATCGTCAATCGCTAATCGCCCATTTCCCCACATCGCCCGGCTTCCGGTCCTCTCATTGCAGTCCGGCCGTGTCGCGCGGCTCCGGGTTCAGCTCGTGCATGACACCGCTGGTCATGAAAACCACGCGCTCGGCGATGTTCGTCACCCGGTCGCCAATGCGCTCCAGGTTGTGCGCCGAGAACAGCAGCCACAGGGCACGGGTGGTCGTCTTGGGATCTTCGATCATGAACGACAGCAGCTCCCGAAAGATCTGCTGATACAGGCCGTCGATGGCATCGTCCTGGCGGGCGACCTGGCGGGCGAGATTCGTATCCCGCTCGACATAGGCTTGAAGCGCCTGACGCAACATTTCGCGGCACAAATCGGCCATGCGTGGCATGTCGATCAAGGGCTTGAGCAGCGGTTCGTTGCCCATTCGCAGGACGATGCGCGCGATGCCGGCGGCGTGGTCGGCCATTCTTTCGAGGTCCCCGACGATGTTCATGGCCGCCACCACCGCCCGCAGGTCTCCGGCCGCTGGCTGCTGCGTGGCGATCAACGCCAGGCAGTCCTCCTCGATCTGGAATCGCAGTTTGTTGACCGCGGAGTCCCCGTCGATCACAGCCTGAGCGAGTGAGGCATCGCGCTCGGCCAGGGACTGAAGGCCGCGGCGAATGGCCCCATCGACCATCTCCCCCAGGCGTAGCAGGTTGTCTTGCACCTCTTGCAGTTCCTTTTTCATCGTGGCGCGCGGCTGGACGCTCATTCCCCGGTTCCTTTCTCGCTGATCTCCTCGGCGGCGACCCCTTGCGCAGCGCCGCCGGAGACCAAATCGTCAGCAAAGGCCAGCGGCAGGCCGCCGGCGCGCACGGCCTGGGCGGCCCGCTCGGCATCATAGGTCACCCGCCTGAATTCCATCTGCGGCTCCTTTTCGGCTGTCACAATGACATAGCCGGCGCGGGGGTCCCCATCGCGCGGCCGCCCCACGGAGCCGGCGTTGACGAACCAGGTGTCCTGGACCTTCTTGGCGTAGGGGACATGGGTATGCCCAAAAGCGATGATCCCCTGGCCTTCCGTCCTCGCCAGCCGCTGAAATAGGGCCTGCGGCCGGTCCTGGTACATGTATTCGTTGGTTCGGCGCGGGCTCCCATGCACCAGCAGCAGGTTCGGCATCGACCCCTCAAGGCGGATGTAACGAGGCAAGCTACGCAGAAAGGCCTTGTTATCCGGGGTCGTCTGCGCCCGGGTCCATCGCAGCGAGATGTCTCCCCGCTGCCGCTCCGCCAGTGAGCGATAGGCGCAGCCGCATTCATCACGGTCAAAGCCGACACCCTCATCGTAGTTGCCCATCACTGTCGGGATCAACCGCTCACGGACGAACCCGACAACCTCGTTGGGGAACGCGCCGTAGCCCACCAGGTCTCCCAGGCAGTAGACGCCGTCTGGACGCTGGCGATCGACGTCCTGCCATACGGCTTGTAGGGCGTGAAGGTTCGCGTGCAGGTCGGCAAGCAAGGCCAGGCGCATCGGCCGCTACCCGTAGCGACCGGTGATGTAGTCTTCGGTGCGGCGGTCGGTCGGCCGGGTGAAGATCGCCGACGTCGGCCCGAACTCAACGATGGTGCCGGCCCGGGTCTCATCAAGCATCATCATCGCCGTGTAGTCCGAGGCCCGCGCCGCCTGCTGCATGTTGTGAGTGACGATGACGATGGCGTAGCGCGAACTGAGTTCACGCATCAACTCCTCGATCTTGAGTGTGGCGATCGGGTCGAGGGCCGAGCATGGTTCATCCATCAGGATGACCTCCGGCTCCACCGCCAACACGCGGGCGATGCACAGGCGTTGCTGCTCCCCCAGCGATAGGCTGAGGGCATCGGCGTCCAGGCGATCCCCGACCTCGTCCCACAGCGCCGCCCGCTTCAACGACCGCTCCACCAGGGCCCGCAATGGACCCCGCCCATCCACCATCCCGAGCACCCGCGGCCCGAAGGCCACGTTGTCGAAGACGCTCTGCGGGAACGGGTTCGGCTTCTGGAAAACCATCCCCACCCGCCGTCGCAGGTCGGCCACATCGACCTCGACACGGTAGATATCTTCTCCGTCGAGCAGGATGCGCCCCGCCAGGCGCGCTTCGGGGACGGAGTCGTTCATCCGATTGAGACAGCGCAGGAACGTCGACTTGCCGCAGCCCGACGGCCCGATGAGGGCAGTGATGCGCCGATCCTCGATGCGGATCGCCACACCGCTCAGTGCGCGGGCGTCGCCGTAGAAGAACTCAAGACCATCGACCTCCATCTTGTAGTTCGCTTCGTCCTGCATCTCGGCGATTCTACCTTGAGGCTTAGCCACGGGCTCAACGCAACGGCGGCGTCGGACGGAGGAGGCGCCTGTCGTATAATCCGGCCGATGCAACCGCGCCGCACCGCACGTCGGGCATGCCTGTTAGTGGGGCTGCTCCTCGTGACCGCCGCGTGCGCCGTAGCCGGCTCCCCGGCCAACCCGGCTCCCAGCCTGACCCTCGTCAACAAAGGCTCCGACACGATGGTCAACCTGGCGCTGGCCTGGGCGGAGGCCTACCACGGGCGGCGTCCCGAGGTCAATCTTTCCATCACCGGCGGCGGCAGCGGCACCGGAATAGCCGCACTGATCAACCGAACAGTCGATCTAGCCAACGCCTCGCGCACCATCAAGCCGGAGGAGCTGGCCCAGGCCGAGGCTCAGGGGGTGGAGCCGGTCGAACATATCGTGGCTCGCGACGCGATCGCCATCGTCGTCCACCCCCATAACCCGGTTGACCGCCTGACCCTGCAGCAGATCTCCAACATCTACTCGGGCAAGATCAACAACTGGTCCGAGGTGGGCGGAGACGACCGACCGATCGTCCGCCTCTCCCGCGAAACCAACTCCGGAACGCACGTCTACTTCCTGGAGAATGTCCTGCGCCTGGGGGACGCCGAGAATCGCACGCTGTTCGCCACGGATACCCTGCTCCTGCCGTCGTCGGAGGGTATTTCCGCCGAGCTCAGCTACAACGAGAACGGCATCGGCTACGACGGTCTGGGCTACGTCACCGACGAGGTGAAGGTCATCGCGGTGGCCGCCTCTCCGCTGGCCGCCTATTCCTTGCCCTCGGTGGAAACCGTCAATCGCGGCACCTATCCGGTCTCCCGCGACCTGTATATCTACACCATAGGCGAACCGCTAGAAGAGATCCGCGCCTATCTGGATTGGATCCTCGGCCCCGAGGGTCAGGCGATCGTGGCCCAGCTCGGCTTCGTGCCCGTGGGAGGCTAGCGGCGAATGCGTAACTGGTCGCGCGCGGCTTTCGTGGAATTCACCGCGACCCAACTGATCCGCGCCGCCGGCTACTCGGCGATCGTCTTCGTCGTCGCCATCTTCCTCTTCCTCATCATTCAAGGCGGCCCGGCCGTGATCCAGGTTCCAACGGCGGACCTGCTGGGGCCGCGCTGGTACCCGGTCGAAGGCTACTACGGGATCGTCCCGCTCCTTTTCGGGACGCTCCTGGTGACGTTGGGTGCGGCCGTGATCGCCGTGCCTCTTGGCTTGGCCACCGCCGTGTTCATCGCCGAAGTGGCGCCACGCTGGGCGCGCGAATCCCTCAAGCCCCTAGTCGAGGTCCTGGCGGGTCTGCCGTCCGTGCTGCTCGGGTTCCTGGGGATCACCCTGTTGGCGCCTGCGCTGTACCAGCGCCTCGGCCTGTCCACTGGGTTGACGGCCTTTACTGGCTCACTGCTCTTGGGCTGGATCGCCATCCCGACGATCGTCAGTGTCGCCGAGGACTCGCTCGCCGCCGTGCCGCGCACCTACCGCGAGGCCGCCTTGGCACTGGGGGCCACGCGCTGGCAGACCATCTGGCGCGTCACGGTGCCGGCGGCGCGATCGGGTGTTCTGATCGCCATCATGCTTGGCATCGGCCGGGCCCTGGGCGAAACGATGGCGGTGATGATGGTCACGGGCAACGCCGCCGTCCTGCCCACAGGGCTGGGATCTCTCTTCCGCCCAGTCCGCACCATGACCGCCACCATCGCCGCCGAGATGGGCGAGGTGGCCAATGGCAGCGTCCACTATCACACTTTGTTCCTCATCGGCATTGTGCTCTTCCTGATCTCGCTGGCCGTCAATCTGGCCGCAGCCAGCGTCGTCTTCCGCATACGCTCGCGTGCCGAAAGAGTCCTGTCCTGATGACCACGGCCGACCTGGCACGCCGTCCCAATGTCATTCCCACCCGACGCCGTCGCTGGGTCCAGAGGACGGGCTTCCTCATGCTCACGGCGGCTACGGTCCTGACGGTGGCGCCGATCATCCTCATTGTCGGTCTGATTCTGGTGCGTGGCTTGAGGGCCATCACACCTGAGTTTCTGATCACCTTCCCGACCGACGGCCTGCGCGCCGGCGGAATCCTGCCGGCGATCGTCGGGACGCTCTGGCTGGCGATCGGCACGGCGGTGGCCTCTGTGCCGATCGGCATCGCCGCTGCCATCTACCTGGCGGAGTACGCTCCCGACAATCGATGGACGCGCTCCATCCGAGTGGCGATCATCAACCTGGCCGGCATCCCGTCGGTCGTCTACGGCCTCTTCGGCCTCGGCCTGTTTGTTCTGTTCCTTCGCCTCGGCACGAGCATTCTTGCCGGATCGCTGACCCTGGCGATCATGACTCTGCCGGTGATCATCAGCACGACGGAGGAGTCGCTGCGGGCGGTTCCCAACAGCTTCCGCGTCGTCAGCATCTCCCTCGGGGGCACCCACTGGCAGACGGTCCGCCGCATCGTCCTGCCTCAGGCCCTCTCGGGGATCATGACCGGTGTCATTCTGGGGCTGGAACGCGCCGTCGGGGAGACGGCGGTCATCCTGTTCACCGCCGCCGCCGTCTACTTGCCCACTTTGCCGGCCTCCCCGCTCGCTCCGACGATGGCCCTACCTTACCACCTGTTCGTTATCTCAACCCAGGTTCCAGGGATGCCCATCGGGATTCAATACGGCACGGCGGCCGTGCTGCTGATCTTCGTCCTGGGGCTGAACCTGATCGCCACGGTCATCCGCTCGCGGGCGCGCGCCCGGAGGCAGTGGTGAAACCGGGCTCACTCTCCGCTCCGCCCGCCACGCCGCTGCAGCCTTCTCTCTACAAGATCGTCGTCGAGAAGCTGAATCTTGCTTATTCGGATGGGAAGGAGTCGCTGCGAGATGTCAGCCTGTTTGTCCCGGCCAACGCCATCAGCGTCTTCTTTGGTCCGGCGGGCGGGGGCAAGTCCAGTCTGTTGCGCACCTTCAACCGGCTGAACGACCTGACCGACGTCGTCCACGTCAGCGGGCACGTCTGGCTCGATGGGGTCGATATCCTCGACCCGCGGCTCGACATTATCTCATTGCGCCGTCGCGTCGGGATGGTCTTCGCCCGCCCGGTGGCGCTGCCGATGACCATTCGCCAGAACCTGACCTACGGCCTGGAATTGGCCGGGCAGCAGTACGGCGCACGCTTCGAGGAAGCCGTCGAGAATAGCCTGCGGGCCGCCGCCCTGTGGGAGGAAGTCAGCGATCGGCTGGACGATCCTGCCAGTTCGCTTTCCGGAGGGCAGCAACAGCGGCTGTGCCTGGCCCGCGTCCTGGCGCTCGAGCCTGAAGTTATCCTGCTCGACGAACCGACGTCGGGCCTCGATCCGATCTCCACCGAGAAGGTCGAGGCGTCGCTGCAGACCTTGAAGACGCGTTACACGATCATCCTGGTGCCTCATTCCATCCAGCAGGCGGCGCGCATGGCCGACCATGCGGCGTTCTTCCTGGAGGGTGAGCTCATCGAATATGGCCCCGGCCGGCAGCTCTTCGTCAAACCCAAGGACCGCCGCACGGAGGATTACGTCCAGGGTCGGTTCGGATAGCGGCGGCGCGCGCAAAAGGCCGCCTGCTTGAACTCGCGTATCAGCTCCGGATCAGCGCCCTGTAACATGGGCATGGCGCGAGCGATACGGTCAAATCGCCATGCCTCCATCTGTCACCCGCCCATTCCCAGTGGTCAGCGGTCCCGGTAGCCGCAGCCTTTAGGCTGCGGCCTGCGCCGGCTGAAGCCGGCGGCTACCACTGACGACTCACCACTAACCACGACTCTCACGGGCCCACCCCAACGAGCAGGCCGGGCCGCAACGGGTCGTAGCGGTACACCGGCAGCGCCGGGAAGAGCGCCGCAACCCGTAGGTCGGCCTCCGGGCCGCGCTGGTAGACGAGGATCAAGTCGCTCTCGCTGAACGGCTCGGTCAGCGTCAACAGGTTGCCGTAGCCGTGCCACGCCGGTGCGCGCTGCACGATCACCACGGCTGCGCCTGGGTTGACCTGATCGAAGGCGGCAAGCGCCGCCCGCGAGATTCCGAACAGCCCATGCAGTCCGCCGACTCGGAGCGGCAGATAAACAGCGACGTTCGCGGTCAGCAAGAAGGAGACAGCCGCCACCGCCGCCACACGTCTGGCCCGACCCTCACGGACCTGGCCCGACATCCAGCCTCCGACCCATACGATTCCGGCGGCACTGATCGCCGCCAACGCCGGCAGCGCCTCGACATAGTATCGCGGGCCCAGCAACCACGAGCCGACCCAGTAAGCCATATAGACCAGAACCAGTGCGGGAAAAACGGCCAGGGAGAGCCACGCTTCGGCCTTGCGACGAAGCGCCCAGACGCCGAATGGGAGGAAAGCCCACGACAGGTACGGCCAACCGAACAGATCGTGCTGCCACGCGTACAAACTGAGCTGTGTGTTGATCCACGCCTGACGCAGGGTGTGGCCTCCCTCTAGAACGCCGACGCCGGGACCGAACCCGATCCGGTCGTAAGGCCACCACAGCGTGTAGAGATCGAGCCAGGGATTGCCGGTGAGCGCCCATTGCCAGGCCGGGAGCAGCGCGGCCACACCGCACGCCACCAGGAAGAGGAGCGCCAAGTCGCGAAGGACCGCGTGGGGTTTGCGAACGACGAGGATCACGGCGTGCACGGCAAAAGGAAGGGCGACGGCCAGCGCCGTCATCGGTCGGGTCAGCACCAGAAGGCCCATCGAGATACCGGCGGCGGCGATGAGCAACGCCCTAGGCAGACGGGTCGCCGCGGCCGGCCCTCGAGGCACAAACAGATCGAACCACGCCAGCATCCACACCAGAGTCAGGACGATGCTCAGCATGTGCGGCATGAGCGATCCCGACAGCATCTGGAGCATCGGCGAGGAGGCGGTCAGCAGCGCCGCCAGCACGCCGGCGAGGCGGCCGGCCAGGCGCGAAGCCAGTCGAAACGTCAACCAGACCGTGACCCCCGCCAGGATCGGATTGACCCAATACGGGAAGCCGAACCAAGCGCCGATGGCGAGCGCCGCCGGCCAACCGGGCGGGTATTTGCCGAATCGCCAGCCGTGGTAGTCGACGACAAACGGAACCAGGAACGATTCCGCTTCGGACGGTGAAGGCACAGCGATCCGCCCGGAGGCCATGACCTTCGCCTGCCAGAGATTGGCAAACTCATCCTCGACGTGAGGGATCGTCTCGAAGATGTCTTGTGCGATCCAGAGGGAAGCTCCGATCGCCGTCAACGACAACCCGGCGGCCGCGATCGCGGCCCGGCTCACTCTCAAACGCGGCGCGCCTTTCTATCTGGCCCGCGATTCTCCTCAGGCGGCGAGGTGACCCGCTTGAACGCGGCCAGCGCCACCTGGTGGAGCCGGCCATTGCTGGCGACGATCCCCAGGTTGCGCACCATCTGCCGCCCGGCGCCGAAGTCAAGACGGTCGCCGTTCAAATCGGTGGCGTGGCCGCCCGCCTGTTCTACCAGCAGCACTCCCGCGGCATGGTCCCACGTGTTCTCTCGACGGCCGCCCAACCGGGGAAGCCGGATGATCAGGTCGCCTGCGCCGGCGGCGAGCGCCAGATACTTGACCTGGCTGTCCATCCGAATCTCGGGCGCCGTCATGCCGAGCTCTTGGCGGATCTGCGACAGCCTGCGGTTCGTCCCTCCAGCCGATTCGACGGAGCGCAGCAGCCGAGCTGAGACTGGATCCTCGCAAGAGGAGACGGCCAGGCGTGTCCACCGGCCTCCACCGATCGGCGCGGCCCAAGCACCCTCACCGCGGACGGCAATCGCAAGTGAGCCCTCATCGCCAAAGCGATCGTAGCGGGGCGAGGCCAGCGCGCCCACGAGGGGATCCCCATCTTCGATCAGCGCCAACGCCGCGGCGAACTGTCCACCTCGAAGGAGACCTTTTGTTCCATCCACCGGATCCAAGGCCCAGTAGCGGCGCGTCGGCTCGCCGGCGCCGCGATCCAGCCAGTCGAGGACCCGAGATCGCGTCGCGGCGGGATGAACCAAGCACACGGATCGAACGACGTCATCCATCCAGCGCTGCGCACCGCCTCCCCGCAGCCGGCGCGCGTCCTCCTCCGCGACCAACGTCTCCTGCGGGAACGAGTCCTCCAGAAGGCCGGCCACCGCCGCTTGCACCGCGAAGTCGGCGGCCGTAACGGGAGTGCGATCATCCTTTGTCAGCCTCTTCGCCGCGGCCGACGGGCCGAGTCCTGCAAGCACCTGCGCTGCCGCGCGCATCGCCCTAAGGGCGAACTCGGCCTCGGCAGCGAGGCGCTCGGTCAGGGGGAACTTCGCTGAGTCGTCCGTAGTTAAACCCAGTGGCCTTACAAGATCCCAGTAGCGAGGAAGCCGTTGTGCATGTGGTCGCTGTCCCGCAGGTGGCACATCCTCCTCCCTGAGCCCGAGCCGAAGGCAAGGGGCGGGGCCGCTCATGGAACCGGCGCGCTTCGACTTCGGGCCTCCCCTCGCCTGAGCTCGGGTCGGGCCTCCGCTCAGCGAGGAAGCGTAGCCAGGCTGCTGCGGCCGCAGGAGCCAGCGATACAATTCTAACCATCGCAGGGAGGATGTCGTGCGCTACAAGCTGATGTTCCTTGCGCCACTGCTCTTCGCATGCTCGCTGCTGGCCGCGCCCGCGGCTCCAACCTCGGCGCCGTCAGCATCACAGCTCCCGCCCGCGGCGCCCTCGCCAACGAGCACCCTGGAGCCGACGGCGGTCCCGATCTCGTTTCCGGATCCGTCGGCCTACGCCTGGAGCCCGGTGGCAGGAGGGCTTGAGAGCCCGGTGGATCTTCAAAACGCCGGCGATGCCCGACTTTTCATCCTTGAGCAGGCGGGCGTCATTCGCCGCCTCGATGGTGCCGGGCTGCCCGTCGAGACCTTTCTCGACATCCGCGACCGCGTCGGGTCGTCCGGCAATGAACAAGGCCTGCTGGGTCTGGCCCTCCATCCCGCCTTTGCCGACAACGGCTTTCTCTATGTCAACTACACCGATCGCAACGGCGACACCGTCATCTCGCGTTTCTCATTGAGCTCAGATCCCGGCCGGGCGGAGGCGGCCGGCGAGAAGGTCATCCTGAGCTTTGACCAGCCCTACTCCAATCACAACGGGGGCGGGATGGCGTTCGGGCCGGATGGGATGCTGTACATCGGCACCGGCGACGGGGGTTCCCAGGGAGATCCCGAAGGCCGGGCGCAGAATCGAGATTCCTTACTGGGGAAGATCCTCCGCCTGGACGTGGACGCCGGCGACCCGTACGCCATCCCGCCAGATAACCCCTTCGCCTCGGGAGGTGGACGGCCGGAGATCTGGGCCTACGGGTTTCGCAACCCTTGGCGTTTCGCCTTTGACCACGAAACCGCCGACCTGTTCATCGGCGACGTCGGGCAGAACCAATGGGAGGAAATCGATCACGTCTCGGCGGGCACCGCCCCGGGTGCGAACTTCGGCTGGAACTACCAGGAAGGACTTGCCCCGTACGAAGGGAACGCGCCGGCCGGCCTCACCGATCCCGTGGCAGTCTATTCACACGAGGTCGGGGGTTGCTCCGTGACCGGCGGCGTCGTCGTGCGCGACCCCGGCCTTCCCGAGTGGAACGGGGTCTACCTTTACGGGGACTACTGCAGCGGGTTGATCTGGGGGCTCTACCAGGACGGCTCCGGCATCTGGCAGAACCAACTCTTGTTCAGCACCGGGTTCCAGATAACTTCGTTCGGCACAGGTTCCGACCGGGCCGTGTACGTGCTCGACCGAGGTGGGCAGGTGTATCGGCTGACCCGCGGCGGGTAAGCGCCGCGCGGGGCCATGACCCCCACCCCAACCCTCCCCCTTTCAGGGGGAGGGGCGTAATTTCACGCGCCATCCACCCTCCCCCTATTAGGGGGATGGCGGGGGTGGGGGTTGATCCTCAAGCGCCTGCGGCCCCACTCTTGGGAGGGGGTCGCCTCCCCGGCAAAGTCAACTTCCTCACCCGCGGCAGGTACCGCGGCGTCCGCTTCATGTAATCGCGACAAGCCGGAAGGCGCTGTCGCAGTTCCCAATCCCCCAGTTCGAGGATCAGGTTCCAAGCGATGATCCAGGAGGCGAGGCATACTCCAACCGGCCGCGTCGCCCGCAGGATGCACAGCCCTGAAACCAGAATCATCGTCCCCAGCTCGAGGGGCCGCCGAATCGTGCGCAAAGGCTGAACCCGCTCCATCCGTTCGGCCCGCCAGACTCGCAATCGCCCGACCCCCCGCGCACGGAGACCCCATCCAGCCAGCATAGCGCCCGCAAGTGCCAACAGCCATCCGACGACGGCTTGGACCACCGACGGCCTCGGTGCTTCGACCAACGTCGAAGCCCAGTAGAAAGCCAAGCTGAATGCGGCCGCCGCGCATACAGCAGCCAGGATCGATACCGCCTCGAGCCAACGGCCGAACACGGATGCCCCTCGCCGCAGCAACACCGCGCTCAATCCGGCCAGCAACCCTCCAACGATCAAGATGGAGAAGGGGTAGCTTTCGATCACGGAGAGGCGAGTTTAGCGCGTCGCCAGGACGAAGACAACGGCGACAAGGACGGCCATTCCTGCAAGGACCGTGAACCCGAGGCCGGCCACGAGGACGCCGAGCGCCAACCCCGATCGGAACGTGCCCTCACCCTCTACCCCCTCTCCCGCGATGCGGGAGAGGGGATGGGGTGAGGGCCCACGTCCCGGCACAGTCAGATAGAGCGCCGCCAGCAGAACGAGTCCGAGCAGCATCACCGGAGAAAACGCCAGGCCGAGCCGCAGCAGAGTCTCCGCCGGCAACTTATCAGCCAGCCACGCCAGCCGCGCCGGCGAGGCGAGGATCAACGCCCATCCGGACACACTCAACAGGAGCAGCCCAAGGGCCGGCACGAGAGTCAGGAGAGCTCCCAGCCGGGCGATGCGCGGCGCAGTCCACACGCGGATCTGAGCTGCGGGCGCTTCGCGGGCAGGTACGAAACCAAGGATCAACCCCAGCCCGACAGCGGCGAGGACCACGACGGGCGACAGGTCGAAGAGCCGGGTGAGCAGGGTCGTCGCGGGCAGCGCGTCGAGCAGCCGCTCGACGCGCCCCGGGGCGACGAAGGCCAACATCTGGGCGGCAGCGACGAGCATGAGCGCTGGCAGAGTGATCCAAAGCGAGGCGCGGGCCAAGCCGCCGCGCCGCCTGGAGCTCAGCCCACGCCGACGTGCCGAAGGCCGCTTGCTCTCGCGCACTTCCTGCTTCGGCACATCGTTGGCGTACAGGACGGCCATCACGACCACCGCCACCAGCGTCGCCGGGGCGAAAATGAGCGCTGTCCGGATCAGGTCGTCGCCCGGCAGGCGGGCGAGCAAAGCATTGAAACGTGTGGGCTCGGTGTAGAACGCAGCCAGGGCGACAACCGAGATCAACAGCAACAGCATCGACGGCAGAAGCACGATCACGGCCAAGACCCGGCTGGGACTCCAGCGATCGGCAGGACCGGGCCGATCTCCCGGGAGCTCATTACCGGATCCTTTGCCGATGAACGCGGGAAAGCCCCGCGGCTTTCCGCCGCGTTCTTCACTGAAGGCCGCAGGGAGGCCCCGCGGCTTTCCGCCGCGTTCTTCACCGAAGGCCGCGGGGTTGGAGAAGGGTTTCACGCGGCTCAGGGCCCGATCCGAATCTCGACCGACGCCAAGTGCACCGTCTGGCCGAAGGCGGGGCTCGGATCGAGCACGACGATTCGCCCCGGCCCCGCCGAGCTTACCGAATAGGAGACATCCGCTGTGAATGGACCATGCACGCCATAGTCCGGTGCGCTGACGATGGTGGGGGCCCTTCCCAGGAGCTGTCCGTCTGCGTCGTACACCTCGACGACAAAAGTCTGTTCGAAGCTAGCCTGCCCGATCCCTTCGACGTGCGCCACGCCGCCGCTGATCGTGGCGGCTGGGGCGGGAGCGGTGATCAGGATCAACTCGGCCTGCGGCTCAGCGGCGCGGATGTCCTCTGGACCGGAAGCAGCCAGGGTGACCTGCGCGGTCGCGAGATGGGTCCGTCCGCCGTCGCGCGGGCTGACGGCGATGACACGTACTTCACCTGGCTGCTCGGTTGCCCCTTCACCGTTGAAGACAACGTCCGCAGCGAAGAGCCCGCGTTGGCCGAGCTCCGCCTGGATCAGGACCGGCTGCTCAGCAAGGACCTGTTCCACACCTTCATGGAAGGTGACCACCTGGAGGGCCAGCGTCTGCTCGAATGTGGAATCGGCGATGCCTTCGACATGCAGGCGACCGACCAGCCGCGAGCCGTTCCCAGGCGTCAGGATTGTGATCGCTTCTTCGGGCAGGCCGGCGGTCTGCGGCGACGTGGTCGCCCCATTGCCTGCCGCAGCGCGCTCGGTGGATGGTGCAGACGTTACTACAGGCAATGCGGTACTGGTCCCCCTCGAAGGGGAGAAAGCGCCGCATGCGACAAGCGCCGCCGCCAGGCCCAGGATGGTGTACTTGATCGGCCTCATCTTTGCCCTCTTCGGGCAGTGTAACCGCCGGTTTCATGTTTGACAGTAGAACAAATGTTCTGTATACTGTAGGCGGCATGTTGACCCGCCCCTCTCCCACCATTCCGGTTTCGACCGCAGACCGGCCTGCCCCAAGAGGACCTATCCTGGTCGAGGCCGGCGACGACGTGGCCGAGCAGCTGTGGCACCTGGCCCGAGCGCGGGGAGAGACCCCCGAAATCCTCGCCGCCGACCTGCTTCGCCGAGGGCTGGAAAAGGAAGCGCGCAGGGAGCAGGCGGAGGCCTCCTTGGCCGCCCTCACCCCGCGCCAGCGCGAGGTCACCCGTTTGGCCATCGGCGGCCAGACCAATCGGCAGATTGCCCGCGCCCTATGGCTCTCGCCGGAGACGGTGAAGACCCACCTGCGCCGCGCCCTCGAGCATTTCGACCTCCACAGCAAAGCCGAGCTCCGTTTGCTGCTGATCGATCTGGAAGACGACATCAAGAGCAGTGACCAGTGATCAGTCACCAGTAATCAGCGGCCAACAGTTGGCCCGCGCTCTCTGACCACTGACCACCGATCACTATGACCGACCCGGGAGCTAACCCGACCTTCGTACGTAGCCGCAGGCTTTAGCCTGCGCCGGGCCTCGGCCAGAGTCCCTCAGCCTGTTCGCCAGCCGTGGGGCATCGACAACCTAATTGCGCCGCTCACCCCCAAAGCGTCGTGTGCTACCATGGTCCCCGGTGAGGAGGGGTCCGCCGCGTCATCCCGGATCCGCAGCAGCGTGCCTCCAGACAGCCACACGACGCTCGACCAGCAGGCCCTGCAGCGCCTGCAACAGATCAGCGCCGAGATCCTCGGTCAGCTCGACCTCGATCCACTGCTGGCATCGATCATGACCGGCGCCGCCGATCTCCTCGACGCCTCCCAAATCAATCTCTACCGCTACATCCCGAGTCGCGACCTACTCGAAACCTGGATCCACCTACGCGCGCCGGAGGGTGTCAGCTGGATCGAACACCGACGAGGGGATGGCGCCGCCGGCACGGTCCTGCAAACCGGCCGCGGCCTGCGAATCGACGACTACGACAACTGGGAGGGCCGGTCGCCCCAATGGCCTACGGGCGTCACCGGACCGGGAATGGCTGCCCCGATTCGGAGGTCGGAAGAGCTGCTGGGCGTGATCACCGTCGCGCGGCCGCCGCACAGCCGCCTCTTCACCGAGGCGGACCTGACCCTGTTCCAGCTCTTCGCCAACCAGGCCGCCGTCGCCATCGCCAACGCTCAACTCTACGCCGGCGTCAGCCGCAAAGCCGACGAGCTGTCGAAGCTCTATGACACCTCGCTCGACATCGTCAGCCAGCTAGACCTGGAGCGCGTTCTTCAAGCCACCCTGGAGCGGGCCACCAACCTGCTGGACTGCTCCGCTAACCTCCGGCTGCATGACCCAGAGCAGGACATGCTCGTGCCACTGCTGCCTCTCAAGCAGCCGCAAGACATCGCCTACGCTCTTCTGAGGCCGGCGGAGGGACTCTCCGGACGAGTCTTCACCACAGGCGAACCCCTCATCGTGAACGACTACGATCACTGGGAAGGTCGCTCACCCCAGTATCCCCCGGGAGTCATCGGCCGCAGCATGGCCGCTCCCCTCCGTCAGGGCGACCAGATCATCGGCGTCCTGGCCCTCAACCGAACGACCGATGGCCTCCCTTCACCGGCGACGATCTGCAGCTGCTGAGCCTGTTCGCCAATCAGGCCTCGGTGGCGATCACCAACGCCCGCCTTTACGCCGATTCGCGGCTGCAGAGCCAGGAGTTGAGCCACCTGTACGAAACCTCGCTCGACATCACGGGCCGCCTCGACCTCAATGACCTGCTCGACGCCGTCATCCGCCGCACATCAGCTCTGATCCAGGCACAAGAGGGCGAGATACTCCTCTACGATGCGGAACGGGACGTTACGACAGCGTTCCTCAGCCTTGGCTTGGATGAAATCGGCTTGCCCACAAACATCCATTCGGTCGGCCTCCCTCCCAACGGCCTCGACGGCCTCGTCATTCACTCCAGACACGCAATGCGCCTCGACGACTACCAACAGTGGCCGGGTCGGTTGAAGACTCCCGCGTCGGCAACCATTGGCCCGATACTCGGAGTGCCGATCGTCCATCGCGGTCAGATCCTCGGATCCTTCAGCCTGACCCGGGCGCCCGGGTCGCCGACCTTCACGGACCGGGATGAACGCCGGCTCACGCTGTTCGCCAATCAGGCCGCGGTCGCCATCGCCAACGCACGGCAGGTTGAACAGTTGGAGAGTTTCCATGCGCAGCAGATCGAGAAAGAACGGATCGATCAGCAGCTGCGCATGGCCCAGGAGGTGCAGGCCGGGCTGCTGCCGATCGAGCTTCCTGCCATTCCCGGTTGGGATGTCGCCGCCCTGTGGCGGCCGGCGTTACAGCTCGGCGGCGACTACTATGACTTCCTTCCGCTCTCGCCGGACCGGTGGGGTTTCGTCATGGCCGACGTCTCGGACAAAGGAATCCCGGCAGCGCTCCTGATGGCCGTGGCGCGCAGCCTGTTCCGCGTCTACGCCTCCGCCGACCTCCGGCCGAGCGAGGTGCTGGCCCTCATCAACCGCGACCTCGTCGCCTCCTCCCATTCCGGGATGTTCGTGACGGCGGTCTACGCGGTGGTCGAAACCGGCTCCGGGGCCATCCAGATTTCCACCGCCGGTCACCCGCCGCCGCTGCTCATTCGCCACCCTGGCCGCGAGGTCCTCGTGATCAAGGTCCGAGGTCTCCCGTTGGGCATCCTGGGAGAAGCCCCGTTCCAGGATGAGACGATCAACCTCCAGCCGGGGGAGCGGATCGTTTTCTACACCGACGGGGTGACCGAGGCCACCAACATCACCAAGGAATTGTTCGGGGCGTCGCGCCTCGAGGCGTTTCTCACTCACTTCGTATCAGGTTCATCGGGCCAGCTGATCGACGGCCTCGACCTGGCCGTCCGGGATTTCGTCGGCGCCAATCCCCAGTCGGACGATGTGGCCTACCTGACGCTTCGCCGCGAAACCTGACCTTCGGCTTCGGAGGACGGCATGGGATACGATACGACTCTCGCTGACCGCATCCGCAAGGCCCTCGGCCGACAGACCGGTCTGAAGGAGAAGGAGATGTTCGGCGGTGTCGCCTTCATGGTCCGTGGCAATATGGCCTGCGGCGTCAGCGGGAAAGAAATGATGGTTCGCGTGGGACCGGCCGGACACGACGCCGCGATGAAGGAGCCGCACGTACACCCCTTCAATCTGTCCAGTGGGAAGCCTCCCAAAGGGTGGCTGCTCGTCCGGCCGGCCGGGCTCAAGACCGACGCCGTTGTAAAGGCTTGGGTCAAGCGAGGCGTGGCCTTCGCCCTCAGCCTGCCACCGAAGTGACGGCCCCAGAATCATGGCCAGGCCCAACCGCGAATCTCGCGCCCGGCTGGCGAGGCCACGGCGTCTTCCTCTAGGCGACGGACGGGCCCCCTCGGCTTGACAGACGATTGCACATCGATGTCGCCTGGCGCACCCGTTCCGAACTTCGTTTCTCTCGCCGAATCGATCGACCCTTTCCGGGATCGCTTCAACCACCTTTCGGACGTCCCACGGCTAGTCGCAGTGGTTTCTCCGACCTGACCAGCCTGCCTGCGCGGCGCCCGTGCGGTGCACAGCCTGACCTTGGAACGGGGCCGATCCCTGGCCAGCCTCTTGATCTGGATTCACATGCTGCGTGCCGACGGCACGGACTCAGCCCGCCGCGCCGCCCGGGCATTGCAGGCCGATCACCTGGAACATTTCTACGACCCCCGTCGTCGGGTTGGAAAGGCGATCTCCCCGAGGCTGGGCGCGGGCCGGGCCGTGGTCTGGGACGTCTATCTCTTCTACCCCTCGGGCCGCCAGTGGGAGGAACCGGCTCCGTCGCCGGCGGATTGGGCGCATCAGCTGGATGCCAAGTGGGCTGACGGTGCGCGGTTCCGCTGGGAGGAAAATCTCACCCATTGGCTACACCGGGTAACGGAAAGGTCCCGCGGCGGAGGCCGGACTTGAGACTTGAGACTTGAGGCTGGAGACTAGAGATCGGCGACTAGCGATTAGCCCTCAAGGAAGGATCCCAATCGCCAGTCGCCAATCGCCAATAGCCGGTCCCTCGCTCTCACCCCTCCGTCATCACCATCTTCCTCGCCCCATCCATCCGATAACCCAGCCAGGCCTGCGGGATCGCCTTCGAGACCGATAACGATCCGTCGTCCATGGCCTCCCACATCTCCTGAAACGGGGCCTTGTCCACCACCCACTTCTCGGCCACGACCACGCCGTGACCGGGAAGCACGGTGAAGACGAGAGTCCGCGGGTCATCCGGATGGCGTAAACACTCGGCCCGGCCAAAAGCGCGTTCGATGGCCACGGCCTGGGCCTCCGTCGAGCATGAGACCGGATAGCTGTAATACGGCGCATCCAGGGGAACAAACTCCGCCCGCTCCGGATCATACGCAGCCATGCCGCGGTGGCCGTGCAACTTCGAACGCAGCACCGGCGCGCGGCCGGCGAGGCCGGGGAGATCCACGCGAGGAAGGACAGCATCCATCCGCATCATCTCCACCGCTTCCGACGAGGGCGGGATGTTGCTGTGTCCCTCCACTTGCCGGACGACGGCGCCGGCACCATCCGCTCGCACTCCCACGATCAACGCCAGCTCGTCTTCGCTGATCCGCGCCTTGTCGACGGGCCGGGCGCTTCCGGTGATCGTTGTCACAAGGGCCCGGGCCTCCAAATCCCACGTGGCAAAGCAGCCTTCACTGTATTGAGTCGAAACGGCCCGGGCCAGGCCGGGAACGTTGACCAGGTCGGCCACCCGTACCATCTCGGTGAAGAACGAGCGTCGCCCAAACTCGAGCGAGGCTCGGATCATCGCCCCCGGCGTGCTCAGCGAGCGCCAGGCGGCCGACGTCAGGGCCGGCTCCTGGATCTCATGCTGGGTCACCTCGCGCGTCGAGACGGCCGTCGCCATCCGCCGGGCCATGTCCTCATAGAAGGTCCGTGTGTCGTCGAAGGCCACGCGCGGGTACGCCCCGACCAGGTCCAGATGGTAGGCCGCCCTCGGGCGATCGTCGGCAACAAGGAGAATCACCCGGATACAGATCGCCTGCGACTGGATGAGCCGCACCAACGAAAGCATCGGACCCCCGCGGCGGCCCTGCTCGATCAGCACGCGGTGGGCCCGCTCGGTCAATCCGGGGAAGGCGAAGTCGGCCGGATCGGGGGGTTCCTTGGCCAACGCCGTCTCGAAACGCGCCAGGATGGCCTGCAATTCGGCCGGGCTGATGACCACCAGGGTAATCACCGTCGGCGAATGCGTCAGGCCGAAGGCACGTCGATGGGATAGCATCAACGCCCGGCGCCACGGCACCGGCTCGCCGAAGCGGGCCGTCGTCAGAATCAGGTTGGTCGTCCCGTACGGAGCATCGTGGACTTCGTGTCCGGTGCTCCGCAGGTGCTCGAGGAAGGCGGGGAACATCGCTTCGAGCACGGCATGGTCGCATCCCGGGACATAGGCCAGCCGCATCGGTGCCCACCAATCGTGCCCCGGCGGCGAACCGGCCACGCTCCCTTGCGCCACCGCCATTCGATTCATCACCTCAGCCATATCCGCTACCACTCCAAGTTAGAGAGCCCGGGCGTACACCCGGTGATTCTTGTAGGCGACCCCGCCGATGGTCTCCAAGTCGCTCCGCATCTGGATGGCGCTTTCCGCCACCTGGGTCAGATCGGCATGGTGGAAGCCCGCTTCTCGAATCGTTTTCTCCATCTCGCTGTAGAGCAGCGCGTTGCCGCCGCGGCCTTGGATCTCCGGCAACACTCCGGCGCCGTTGATCGCAACCCACTTCGTCCGGCGCATCTCCCGCAACAGATCGAGGATGCTCAGCGGGTGCAGGCGTCCGCCGCCTCGCTGGAGCGCCGCCGAGACGTCGCGGAAGGCGAACAGGAACCCGACGACCTCGTCGCCGCGGGCGATGATCTTGATCAACCGCGGGTCGGCGACGGCCAGAAGCGAGTCGATCAGGAAACGGATCTCTTCCCGGCTCAAGGGGTAGTATTCCCAATTGTCGACG
>Ga0184639_10000028_pt1 | contig 51296 bp, 38 predicted proteins | sample PLM31_170_b2_FD_133155 | JGI IMG/M metagenome (GOLD analysis project Ga0184639, IMG submission 133155) | Groundwater sediment microbial communities from an aquifer in East River, Colorado, USA - PLM3-1_170_b2 | ecosystem: Environmental > Terrestrial > Soil > Riparian zone | place: USA: East...
CCTCGATTTCCTCGTGGCGCTGGCCCAGGTGGCCTCGCTGGCGATCGCCAACTCCCAGACCTTCGACCTGGTGCAACATCAGGCGACGATCGACGAGCTGACCAAGGCCTTCAATCGTCGATTCCTGACCCAGAACCTGCGGGCCGAGTTGGCGCGGGCTGCTCGCCTCGGTTACTCGGTTGGGTTGTTGATGGCCGACGTCGACAATCTGAAGGCAATCAACGACGACCACGGACACCTGGTCGGCGACGACCTGTTGAAGGCGGTGGTCGAGGGCCTGCGCGCGGGGATCCGGGAAAGCGACTGGGTGGCGCGCTACGGGGGAGACGAGTTCGCCGTCGTCCTGCCGGGATGCTCGCCCGATCAATTGCAGGTGGTTGGAGAGAAGTTGCGGCGCAGTGTCGCCGAGCACCGTTTGCTGTTGAAGGACGGCAGGAGCCTCGGGATCACTGTCAGTCTGGGCGGCTCGGTCTTTCCCGAAGTGGCGCGCGACCTGGAGGAGCTCTTGAGCCAGGCCGACGCCAATGAACTTCGGGCGAAGCAAGCCAGCGGCGACCAAGTGATCATCGAGGCCTTGGCCGGCCGCGAATCCGCCGATCGTTAATCCCCCCATGGAGCCGAGCCATCCGGCCTCCAAGTACGCCGCGCTCTTCGAGTACCTCCGCCGGCGGCCGGAGCTGGCCGTCCGACTGACCCTGAACGAGATCGAGAAGATTCTTGGGGCGCGGTTGCCACATTCGGCGAGAACGAGCCGCTCATTCTGGAGTAACCGGCGAGGCGGACTGCAGTCCTCGGCCTGGCTCACCGCCGGGTTCGCGGTCACGCAGGTCGACTTGCGTCGGAGGGGAGTCGTCTTCGAGCGGCGCGGATCCGTCCCGGAGGTGGAGTGGACACCAGGGAAGGGTCGTTGGGACGGCGAGATGGTTCGGGCGCTGCGCCAACACCTGGGTCTGAACCAGGCGGGGATGGCCGACGTGCTCGGCGTGCGCCAGCAGACGATCAGCGAGTGGGAAAACGAGATGTACGTGCCAAGCCGGAGTCGATCGAAACATCTGGATCTGGTGGCGGAGCGATCGGGATTCGGCTACCACGTGGGCCCAGAAACGGGCGTCAAAGAGGGCATTGACAGGACTTCCGATACCGTGTAAGCTGTCAAGACCAGGGGGGTCCCCTGGTTCCGGGTGGCTGAGGGTCGATGGACCCTGGCGAGGACGCCCGGGCGATGGTCCTGCAGGGGGCAGGGCCGGAACCCCGGGCGTTCTTGCTGGGAGCCTCAGGAGATTCGACCGGTGTTACGGCTCGAGCGGGGAGAGAATCGAGGAGCTCCGCAATTCGGTCCACCAGGTCGTGGCCAAGCCTCCGGAAATCGCTGCCCCTGATATCTAGGGGCGCTTCCCGAAGTGGCAGCGTTCGAAGCTCGAGGTCCGGTCCCATGGGTCCACCTCTGGTGTCGCCGTCCCCATTTTTCGAAGCAGATCGATGCGCCGTCATGGGGCGAAGCGCCGACGGTCAGCGACGGTTAGAAAGGCGGCGTGGGGGCTGTGAGGCGAAGCTCACTGCGAGCGTTCGTGCAGGATCTGCCGCAAGACGGTATGGAGGATGCCGCCGTTCCGGTAGAACTCGACTTCCGACGGTGTATCGAGCCGAACGCGAGCCGGGAAAGTGACCTGCGTGCCATCGGGCCGTTCCGCCGCCACCTCGATCGTTGCGCCCGGCCGCATCGCCTCGACCAAACCGCGCAAGGCGAAGATCTCGTTTCCCTGGAGGCCGATCGAGTTCGCCTCCTGATCGTCGGTGAATTGCAGCGGCAGAACCCCCATCCCCACCAGGTTGGAGCGGTGAATCCGCTCATAACTGGCCGCCAGGACGGCGCGGACGCCGAGCAGCAGGGTTCCTTTGGCGGCCCAATCTCGCGACGAGCCGGCGCCGTACTCGCGTCCGGCGACGACGATCAGGGGAACCCCCGCCTGGCGATAGTGCATCGCCGCCTGATAAATGCTCATCGTCTCACCGCTGGGGAAGTGGACCGTCACCCCGCCCTCGACCCCCGGAACGAGCAGGTTCTTCAGCCGTATGTTGGCGAAGGTGCCGCGGGTCATGACTCGATCGTTGCCGCGGCGCGCCCCGTAGGAATTGAAATCGCGCGGGGCGACGCCGTGCTCGATCAGGTAGCGGCCGGCTGGCGCGTCGGCAGGGATGGTTCCGGCAGGAGAAATGTGGTCGGTCGTCACCGAGTCGCCCAGCATGACCAACACTCGGGCGCCGATCACATCGCTCACCGCCGCCGGCTCGTCGCCCGATTCGGGAAAGAACGGCGGCTCCTGGATGTAGGTCGAGTCCGGATCCCACGGGTACAACTGCCCGCCGGAGACCGGGATCGCGTTCCAGGTCGAGTTGCCGGTGAAGACCTCGGCGTAGCGGTTGCGGAATAGGGAAGGCGTGATCTCGTGGCGAATGACGGCCTCGACCTCCGCCGGCGTCGGCCACAGGTCGCGCAAGTGAACGGGGGCGCCGTCGGCGGCCTTCCCCAGCGGGTCGCGGGTGAGATCGATGGCCATCGTCCCAGCCAGCGCGTACGCGACGACCAGCGGCGGAGAAGCCAGGTAGCTGGCACGCACATGCGGCTGGATCCGACCTTCGAAGTTGCGGTTGCCAGAGAGCACGGCCGCCGCCACCAGGTCTCCTTCGGTGATGGCTTTGACGACTTCGCCGGCCAGGGGTCCGCTGTTGCCGATGCACGTGGTGCAGCCGTAGCCGACGACATTGAACCCAAGTTGCGCCAGGGGTTCGAGCAGTCCCGCCTGCCCCAGGTAGTCCGTGACCACGCGCGAACCCGGCGCCAGGCTGGTCTTGACGTACGGCGGGACGCGCAAGCCGCGCTCCACCGCCTTACGCGCCAACAGACCGGCGGCGACCATGACGCTGGGGTTGGAGGTATTGGTGCACGAAGTGATGGCGGCGATGACCACCGATCCGTGCCCGAGCTCGGCGGTCGAGCCGTTGGTGCCGAAGGTCAAGCGCCGGTCGAGGCGATCGGGGGGGACGGCAAACCCTCCAAGCCGGGTTTCGGCGGCGAGGGTCTGGCGCAGGACGGCGGCGACCTGCGACAGCGGGACGCGATCCTGAGGCCGCTTCGGGCCGGCCACGCTGGGCTCGATGCGATCCAGGTCGATCTCCAGGGTCTCGCCGTAGGCGGGTTCCGGCGAATCAGCGGTCCGGAAGAGCTGCTGCTCCTTGCAGTAACGCTCGACCAGGTCGATCAGGTCGTCTTCGCGTCCGGTCAGCCGGAGATAGCGCAGGGTTTCGTCGTCGACCGGGAAGAAGCCGATGGTGGCGCCGTACTCCGGGGCCATGTTGGCGATGGTGGCGCGGTCGGGCAGCGACAGGTGGTCGAGGCCGGGGCCGAAGAACTCGACGAACTTGTCGATGACGCCGTGTTGTCGCAAACGTTGGGTGATGGTCAGCGTAAGGTCGGTGGCCGTGGCGCCCGGTCCGAGCCGCCCGCTCAGGCGGACACCAACGACCTGAGGCAGCGGCAGGACCAGGGGCTGGCCGAGCATGGCCGCCTCGGCTTCGATGCCGCCCACGCCCCAGCCGAGTACGCCCAAGCCGTTGACCATGGTTGTGTGCGAATCGGTACCGACCAGGCTGTCGGGGAAGGCCAGGATCCCGTCGTCGGTGATGCGCGTCTGAACGACCCGCGCCAGGTATTCCAGGTTGACCTGATGCACGATGCCGGTGGCGGGCGGTACGACGCGGAAGTTGTCGAAGGCCTCCTGGCCCCAACGCAGGAAGCGATAGCGCTCCTGGTTGCGCTGGAACTCGAGATCGGCGTTGCGTCGCAAGGCTTCGGGCGAGGCGAAGAAGTCGACCTGCACCGAGTGGTCGATGACCAGGTCGACGGGAACGGTCGGGTTGATGCGCGCCGGATCGCCGCCCAGCCGGGCCAATGCCGAGCGCATCGCCGCCAGGTCGACGACCGCCGGCACCCCGGTGAAGTCCTGCATCAGCACCCTCGCCGGAAGGAAGGGCACCTCGGGTCGCGGGTCGAGCCGCGGCGCCCAAGACGCCGCCGCCCGCACATCGTCGGAGCGAATCATCCGCTCGTCCACTTGGCGCAGCACCGCCTCGAGCAGGATGCGGATCGAGAACGGCAATCGGTCCAAGCGCGTCAGACCGGCCTGCTCCAGGGCAGCCAGTCGGAAGATGCTGACTTCTCCGGCCCTCGTAGGCAGCGCGTGGCGTGCCGCAAAGGCGTCGATCGGCATCGGCAACTCCGGTGGGGCGTAGGGAGGCGTCGTGGATGGCTCGAGCAAACCGGCTGTCGAAGGTTGGGACGCCGATCCGAGTATAATCGATCCGATTGGCGGGCGGGGGCCTCCCTGGGCCGCCTGCCGCGCGCCCACAGGCCGTCCCCTCCGGACGGCTCCTTTATGTCCGGGTCCGACCACGTTACGGTGGTTCGAGCGGACGGGTTCGGTTCGGCGGAGGTCGAGTCGAGGGGCGATGGCGAAAGCGACACCGCGAGTGGTTAAGAAGAAGGCCACACGGAGGACATCGAAACCGCGGCGGACCCCGCGTCTGCCGACGACTCCGCCGGCGGAAGGTTTGAGCGGCCTGACGACCCTGGCCGCGATCCGGCGCCTGACCGGCGACGTCGTCCTGGATCGGAGCCAGGAAAAAGCCCTCAACTCCCTGGTGGCTCAAGCGATCGAGTTGCTGCGCGGCGACGGCGGTGGTTTCTACCTGGCGGACCCGGCGCGGCGCCAGCTGCGGAGCGTCGTGGCCCAGGGAACCCCGACAGGGACGGTGGGTACCGTGCTGGCCTACGGCGAAGGTGCGGCGGGGAAGGTCGCTGAAACCGGCAAACCTCTGAACATTGCGGACTACAGCACCTGGCGCGGCAGGTCAAGTCAATTCGATTCGGGCACCTTCCGCGCGGTCGTGAGCGTGCCGACGTTGTGGCAGGGAAGCGTCACCGGTGTGCTGCATGTCTTGCGCACGCGTCTCGCGACCCCTTTCACCCAAGACGAGTTGGACGTGCTGACCGTCTTCGGCAATCAAGCCGCGACGGCGATGGAAAACGCCCGCCTGCTCGAAGAAACCCACCGCAGGGTCCGCCAGGTCTCGATGCTGAACGAGCTGACCCGAGCAACGCTTGGCGCGAGCGACCTGCAGACGATGTCGCAAGTTCTGGCCGAGCGCATGACCGAGCTGGTGCAGGCCGACGGCTGCCATCTAACTCTGTGGAATGAGGCCGAGGGTGTGGCGGTCCCCATGGCGGCCTCGGGAGTCCTTCGAGGGACATACGAACGTGAGCGCCCCTCCCCGGGGGAGATGACCCTGACGGAAAGCGCCCTTCGAGCCGGGAGACCTTTGCCCGTCGAAGACTGTTTGAACACTCCGTACATCAGCCCGGAGATCGCCAGAGATTGCCCGTACCGTTCGATGCTCGGCGTCCCGCTCATCGTGGGCGATCGCTGGATCGGCGCGGTCCTGCTCGCCTACCAGGAGTCTCACCAGTTCACGGAAGAGGAGATCGCCATCTGCGAGCAGGCCTCCGGCCAAGTGGCGCTGGGTCTGGCTAAGGCCCAGGCGTATGAGGCTGAACGACAGCATCGCGACGAACTGGAGGGGCTGCGAAGGGCGAGCTTGCGTCTGACGTCGACCCTCGAGTTGGAGCCCGTGTTGGAGGCCTTGTTGGACGAGGCGCTGCATCTGGTCGATGCCTATGACGCGCACCTTTTCTTCTTCGACGGGGAAACGCTCGAGTTTGGTGCGGCGCTGTGGGAGGGTGAATTCCACTCCGCGCCCTACGCCGAGCCGCGCCCGGATGGGGTCACCATGCGGGTGGCGCGCAGCGGACAGCGTCTCGTCATTCAAGATGCCGCCCACCACGAGCTCTACCTCGGATCCCCATGGGACGGGAGCATCGTCGGGCTTCCGATCCGGGCCGGCGGCAGCGTGCGCGGGGTCATGACGATGGCTTTTCTGACGCCCGGGGCGGTGACCGAGGCCCGGCTGCGGGTGCTCGAACTGTTCGCCGACCAGGCGGCCATCGCCACCGAAAACGCCCGCCTTTTCGCCGCGGTCGATACCGAGCGCCGCAGGATTCGGCTGTTGTACGAAATCGGGCGTGAGACCTCGGCCAGCCTGGAGGCGAAGGAGATTTTGCGCCGAGCGATCGTCCTGGCGACGGAACACCTTGGCGGCAGCCGCGGCGCTGCTTATCTGCTCGAGCCCGAAGGGGGTCGCCTGCGCTTGGTGGCCGTCTCCCCTCCACCGGGGATGTCGATTGACGACCAGGATCGCCGGCTCGACCTTCGACTAGGGAAAGGCCTGACCGGCTGGGTCGCCGCCCGGCGCGAGGCCGTCATGGTCCCCGACATTCTCAAGGATGACCGCTGGGTCCCTGTGCCGGGAGAGGACGGGCTGGGCGGCTCAGCCCTGGCCGTCCCGGTGGGCTCGGCCGGCGATGTTCTGGGTGTCCTGGTCGTCGTCGCCGAAGTCGCCTTTGGAGAGGAGCATCTCGAACTGCTGCAGGCGATCGGCCGCCAGGTCGGGCTGGCGCTGGCCAATGCCCAGCGTTACCAGCAGGTGACCCGGCGACTGGCGGAGCGGACCGCGCTCCAGCAGGTGGCTCAGGTTGTCAACCGGCGCCTGGAGCTTGGGCCGCTGCTGGAGGAAATCGTTCGGCAGGTGAGCGACGTCCTAGGCTACCCGATCGTGGAGACTTTTCTGATCGAAGGCGATGAGCTTGTGCTTCGGGCGGCGAACGGGTCGGAAGGAGTCGGCGAGCGACGCGTGGCGCTGGCCCTCGGAATCATCGGGCGAACGGTGCGCACCAATCAGGCGATTTATGTATCGGATGTCCGCGCGGATCCCGACTACGTCGTCGGCGTGCCTTCCACCCGCTCGGAAATCGCCGTCCCCCTCTATCGCGGCGACATCGTCGTCGGGGTGCTCAATGTCGAGTCGCCGCTCGAGCAGGGCTTGACGCTGGAAGATCTGAACCTGCTCACCTTGTTGGCCGATCAGGTGTCTGTGGCGCTCGAAAACGCCGCCCTCTATGAGCGGCTGCGACTGCACGCCGTCGAGTTGGAAGCCACGGTGTCGTCCCGGACCGCCGAGCTCGAGCGCGCCGCCGCGCAGGCCCGGCTGGCCGACCAGCTGAAGACTCGCTTCGTGGCCGATGTCTCCCACGAGCTGCGTACACCGCTGACCAACATTCGCCTCTACCTCGACTTGCTCGACAAGGGACGGTCCGAGAAGTTCGCCGATTACTTGGAGACCCTCCATCGGGAGACGGAGCGCCTGATCGACTTGATCGAGGACTTGCTGACGGTCTCCCGCCTCGACGCGGGAACGGCCGAAATGGAGCCGACCTGGATCGATCTGAACAGCATGGCGGCCGGACTGGTCGAGGACCGGCGGCGGCTTGTGGCGCGAGTGGATCTGGCGATCGCCTTCGATCCTCAGACGGACTTGCCGCTCGTCCGGGCGGATGAACGGATGATCTCGCAGGTGGTGGCCAACCTGATGACGAACGCGGTCAACTACACGCTTCCGGGGGGATCGATCACGGTCCGGACGGACACGATCGCCGACGGCGCGAACAAGTGGGCGCGGCTGACCGTGGCCGACACCGGGTTGGGAATCCCGGAGAACGAGGTGCCGCGGCTCTTCGAGCGCTTCTTCCGTGGAGCGGCGAGCCGGGCGCGGGGCATTTCCGGCACCGGCCTGGGCCTGGCCATCTGCAAGGAAATTCTAGATCGGCACGGCGGCCGGATTACGGCTTCCAGCCGGGCCGGCGAGGGATCTTCCTTTACCATCTGGCTGCCCGTCCAGCGGGCGACGGAGATCGTTCAGGCGGCGCGGTCTGACGCCTCGTGAAGGCGCGCCACGCCGAACCTATTCCGAATACTTGACAAGGGACCGCTTTCTTCCGGTCCATCGGCGTTTTGAGTAGATGTCGAGATGCCCGTCATTCCAGCCATAGCTTCGCAGTTTCCCGGTCCTCACCGGCATTACCAAGGACATATAGCCCAGATCGCCGTCCCGTCGGCGGCCCGGTCCGTGCGCGGTGGGGTGAGCAACCAGGTAGAAGGGAGTGCGACGCGCGAGGGTTGGGTCGGGAACGATGAGGTTTTCTGCGATCGGTTGGGCTGCCGTGGGAGCGCGCGAGTCTGAGACTGTGCGCTCAGCATTCCCGTCCAGCCGGCGCCGCGGCGACGAGGGCTGCCACGGGTTCGAAGCTTCGTCGGTGAATCGGGCAGGGTCCCCAGCGGCGGAGTGCCCGGAGGTGGGCGGCGGTGCCATACCCTTTGTGTCGGGAAAAGCCGTAGGTGGGATAGGTCTGCGACAATCCTTCCATCTCTTTATCGCGCGCCACCTTCGCCAGGACGGAGGCCGCCGCGATCGACAGGACCCGCGCGTCGCCATGCGTCAGCGGGGTCTGTTCACAGGCCATGTCCGGCAATCGAAGGTGATCGATGAGCAGGTGATGCGGCCGGAGCGCCAGGCGGTCGAGGGCCCGCCGCATCGCCAATCGCGTCGCCGCGAGCGGGCCGAGGCCGTCGACCTCCTCGCAGGTCGCCTCGCCCAACGCCCAGTCCAGGGCCAGAAGGCGGATGTGCGCGGCGCAGGTCCGTCGCTGGTGAGGGGTCAACGTCTTCGAATCGCGCACCCCCGCCAGGGATCGGGCCAAGTCGAAGCGGTCTAAGGGCAGGATGACGGCGGCCGCGTACAGCGGACCGGCCAGCGCGCCGCGGCCGACCTCGTCGAGACCGGCGACCGGGGCCTGGCCGCGGCGCGCCAGCCGGAGCTCGTGACGCAAGTCGGGGCGCGGGGTGTGGTCAGCGCGGCGCATAGACCCCGCTGCGCCAGTTGCGGCGGATGCGGAAGAGGTCGGCGAACATCGTCAGCGAATCCCGCCACACCCGGACCCGGCTGCCCGGTTGGTGATACCAGCTGATGGGGATCTCAGCCACGCGATAGCCGCGTCGCAAGGCGACGTAGAGAACTTCGACATCGAACGTCCATCCGTCGAGACGCTGCACGCGGAACAGGTCCTGCGCCGCCTCGGCGCGGAAGCACTTGAAACCGCACTGGGTGTCCTGAATCTCGGGGATGGCGATCCACCGCACCAACAAGTTGAACGCTCGCCCAACCAGATGGCGGAAGGCCGGCTCGTCGTAGCGTGTGGCCCCCGCCGCCTCGCGTGAGGCGATAGCGATGTCGACGGTGGGCCCTTGTGGCGGAAAAAAGCGAACGACTTCCTCGATGGGCATCGATAGGTCGGCGTCGCAGATGAAACGATAGGCGCCGCGCGCAGCGAGCATCCCGGTGCGCACCGCCAGGCCCTTCCCCGGACGATCGACCTGTACTAGGCGCAGCCAAGGTCGGCCAACATCTAGATGGCGGACGACTTCGGCCGTCCGATCCGTGCTGCCGCTGTCGACAACGACCACTTCCCAGTCGAAGTTCTGGGCCTCGAGGAATTCGCGGATGCGGGGAAGACTGACCGGTAGCCGCGCCTGTTCGTTGTGGGCAGGAACGACGATACTCAGGAAGGGGTCCAAGAAGTTCGGCTCAGGACAGCACTGTTGGGAAGAAGACCATGGTGGCGAAGGCCGCCAGAATGCACACTTCGAACAGGAGCATCACGCCGAGCAGGATCCACTGACGCCGCTCGATGCGCGCCCGGCGTCGGCGAGGTTTGTACGCCGCCGGCACCTTTCGCTGATCGAGCTGGAACGGGCCGACGGCTTCGGGCGCGGGCCGGACCGGCGATGGGACCGGCGCCGGCGTGGGAGGAGCGGCCGGCGCCTCGGCGGCGGGCTGGCCTTGGTCTGGATGAAGCAGAGCGTCGATTAACGCCTGTGCGTCCTCACGATCCATGATCGGAGGTTGCTCGCGCAAGCTGGCCGCGTAATGCTCGATGGCGTCGGCCAGGACGATGCGCGCCCTTGGGTGTAATGTGTCGACATGCGCCTGAGGGTTAGTGAAGACGATCGCGGCGTCGACCTGCGGCAGGCCGTAGCCCAACCCGCGGTAGTACTCGAGCAGCACCTGCGCCATCACCAGGGCGCTTTGCGGCAGGTTGGGACGGACCGGTCGGAAGTGGCCGCCGCTGTGGGCCAGCCATTCATCGTCTTTGGCCCGGAAGACTCCCCGCGCCGGCGAGGCCAGCAGGACGAAGACACCCTGCGGACCGATCAAGATCAAGGAAGCGATGATGGTGGTGCCGGGGATCAAGACGCTGCGCAAGAGGGAATAGTCGTTGGACAGGCTGCGGTTCAGACGGTCGGTGACGGCCTCCTGGGCCTGCATGATCCCGTACCACGACAAGCCGAAACGCAGAGTCCCGCGCAACCGGTTCTCCAGCGTGATCTTGCCGGTGTCGTCTCGGAATTCAGAGCGATCGAGAACGCGCATAGAACCTCGACCAGCATTATAGGGCACTCCACTCGCGGCACAACCGGCGGGGAGGGGTGTCCGGCCAACCAGGCCGCTTCGCGTATAATGCGATGAAGGCACTATTCATGCCACGCCTTGCGCTCCTTGCGAGCGCCTGCGCGCTTCTCTTGGCCGCGAGGCCGGCGGGCTCCGGCCAACCTCCCGTTCAGCCGGAAGTTCTCCTGCTTTCCTTCGACGGCCCACTGACGCCGGCCCTGGCCGAGTACCTCGACCGCGGCCTCACCTTGGCCGATCAGAACGGTGCCGACCTTGTCGTCCTGCAGCTGAATACCCCGGGCGGCTCGATCGACGTCATGAATCGGATGGTGCAGGCGATCCGGGGCAGCTCGGTGCCGGTGGCCGTCTACGTGGCTCCGCGCGGCGCCATGGCCGGCAGCGCCGGGACGATCCTGGTGCTGGCCGGGCACGTGGCGGCGATGGCCCCGGAGACGGCTATCGGCGCCGCCAGCCCGGTGGGCGCGCAGGGCGAGGATTTGGGGGAGACACTCGCCGCCAAGGCCCAGGAGATTCTCAAGGCGACCGTCCGAAGCCTGGCGGCCTGGCGGGGCGACAAGGCTATCGAGATGGCGGAATCTGCCATCGAACAGGCGGCGGCCGCCTCCGCCGATGAGGCCCTCGCCGCCAAGATGATCGACGTCGTCGCCAAAGATCTCGACGACCTGCTGCGCCAGCTCGACGGTCGAAGCGTCGTTCTCAACGGCAACCCGGTCGTCCTGCAATTGCAGGGCGCCGAGACCCAGCCGGTCCGGCCGACGATCGTCGAGCAACTACTGCAGGCGCTCACCAATCCAAACCTGGTCTTCCTGTTGCTCTCTCTCGGAGTTCAGGCGCTCTTGATCGAAATCTCCAGCCCGGGCGGATGGGTCGCCGGGTTCATCGGGATCTCCGCCCTGGCTCTCGGCGCCTACGGGCTGGGCATTCTCCCGGTTAACTGGTTCGGTTTGGTGTTTCTGGCGTTGGCCTTCGCTCTGTTTGTGATCGACATCAAAGCGCCAACCCATGGCGCGCTAACCATAGCCGGCCTGGGGAGCTTCATCCTTGGGGCCCTGGTGCTGTTCAATTCGCCGGGCACGCCGTCGTTCCAGCGCGTTTCGGTCCCCCTGGTCGTGACGATGGGGGCGCTCATGGCCGGGATGTTCTTCGTCCTGTTGACCTTCGTCTTGCGCGCGCAGCGGCGCCCGATTGCCGTCGGGACCATGGCGCTGGTCGGCAAGATCGGCGAGGTGCGCCAGCGGCTCGCTCCGCTTGGCCAGGTTCAAGTGGCAGGTGAGCTGTGGGCGGCAGAGATCGACCTTCACGAACCGGCGATCGAGGAGGGGGCGCGAGTGGAGGTGACCGGAGTCGAAGGCCTGCGTCTGCGCGTGCGCCCGTGGGACAGGAAGCCCGGTTGACGCTCCCCGGTAGCGCCAGTACACTTCCGGAGCATCTCCCCCTTCGCAGGAGGCACGCGTATGGCTGACGGATCCAGCCGCCTGATTGTCCGCACCGGTCCAAACCCGGGAACGGTCTTTGATTTGACGAAAGAAGTCACCATGCTCGGCCGCGATGTCACCAACGACATCCCCATTGGTGACGCCGAGATCTCGCGCCAACATGCGCGCCTGACCCGGACCCCCGGGGGGGTGGTGCTCGAGGATCTCGGATCGACCAACGGGAGCTTTGTCAATGGAGAGCGACTGGCATCGCCGCGGTTACTTCGCGCCGGCGACACGGTCGGATTCGGGGAGAACGTCACTCTCAGTTTCGAGTCGACGGCGCCGGAAGCGGCTGCGACTGTGATGGGGCCGGCCGCCCGCCCCGCGCCGGCGCCCCGGCCGGCCGCCCCGCCTCCGCCGCGCGCGGTGCCACCGGCGGTCGGACCTGCGCCGGTAGAGCCCACGCCTGCCCAGGAGGGTCGTGGTGGGCGGAGCCGCTGGCTCCTGGCCGGGTGCGGCTGCCTGCTCGTCTTGTTGGCGTGCGCCGGGCTGTTCGCCTTTATGGACTCCTTTTACCCAGACATCATCTACGCGCCGCTGCGCATGTTCGGCTTCGGACCATAATCGTCCGAGACGTGACAGGACGAGCCTGCTAAGAAACAAAAGAGACCGGGTTTCTCAATGAAGCCCGGTTTCTTTGTTGGAGGTAACTGGGTTTGGACAGCGCGTTGCCGACCTTCCAGCCGCCTTCTTCGGCGATGGCTTCGACGATGTCTCGCACCTTGCCGAAGTCGTACTTGAACCTGTCTCCGTCCGGCGAGAAGCCGACCCCGCTACCGCTCCGGTCCGCGTCTTTCACCACGAAAGAGGAAAACCTCACCCTATTGCCCGCGGCAGCGTAATCTGATTCACCTCCGAAGCCCTGTCCCGCGCCTCCCCCATCCACCGTCTGCCAATAGTTGACCTTGCGCTTGGCGGGATCGAGCTTGGCTCGCGCCTCGAAACTCTTCTTCTTTGTCCCCAAGAACGACTTCGTTTCGGAGGTGTGGCGAAACTCAATCAGGTCTGGCTGCAACGACTTGACCTGAAGGATATCGTTGGAGAGCCCCAGGAATTTCTCCGAAAGGCCATTGGAATCGCCCTTAGATGCGCCATCGCTGCCCACGCTACGTCCGCCTCCGTCCGAGTCTGCGCCCGCCGCGGATGGCGGCGCTGGAATGTGGCGACGGTACAGCAGCCCCGGCGCCGTAGGAATGGGCTATCACTCTCCATCGGACCCATGAGGTCCGAATACAAAGTGCCACCGGTTTGTGGGGTGGAAACCAAGTTGATCGGGAAAGTGTCGCGACGTCACAGGCCCAGAGTGCCAGGCTGTAGAATGGGGTCGATGGGCCGTCGATTCGTCCTGCTACTCATTGCAGTCGCAACCCTCGGCGCGATGGTCGCGGCGGTCGTGCTCGCCGGAGGAGGCGCGCCGACGAACGGCGAACCCGCGCGGCTTGACGACTCTGCTTTCGACGAGGCGCGGGCCCAGATGGTGGACGACGGGGTCATGGGGTGGGGGATCACCGACCCGAAGGTGATCGAGGCTATGGCTGCGGTACCCCGCCATCGCTTCGTGCCCCTGGACTATCTCGACCAGGCCTACGAGAATCACCCTCTTCCGATCGGTTATGGGCAGACGATCTCGCAGCCGTATATCGTGGCGCTGATGACCGAGACCCTCGAGCTGGAACCGGGCGAGAGGGTGTTGGAGATCGGCACCGGCTCGGGGTATCAGGCAGCCATCCTGGCCGAGGTCGGGGCGGACGTGTATTCGATCGAGATCATCGGCCCGCTAGCGGAAACCGTAAAGGAGCGCCTGGCCCAGCTCGGCTACGCCGACATCCAGTTGCGGGCGGGGGACGGTTACACCGGTTGGCCGGAGGCGGCCCCCTTCAACGCCATCATCGTCACCGCCGCGCCGGATCATGTCCCTCAGCCCCTGCTGGCCCAGCTGGCTGTAAATGGTGTGATGGTGATCCCGATTGGCCCTCCGGGAGGGTATCAGGAGTTGTGGCGGTTGAAGCGCGTCTCAGAAAGCGAGATCGAGACCACGAGTCTGGGCGGAGTGCGCTTCGTGCCCTTGGTACGGGAAGGATAGAGGTCAGTGGTGAGTGGTCGGTGGTCAGAAAGAAGTAATTCAGGACCAGTAACCAGTAACCAGTGACCAGTTCCCAGTAACCAGTAACCAGTGACCAGTTATCAGTGACCAGTTTGCAGTTGACCACCATGTCTCAATTTCCAATCTCCAATCCCGAATCTCTAGTTCCAATCCCTATCGCTGACGGCGGCCAACGGAACCCTCGTTACTCACCACTGACCACCGACCACTGACCACTGACGGCGGCCGCCGCCGTCAGGTAGGCCATCCCCCCGATCGCCATCACCGCGCTCAATCCCAGGTCCAGCATAAGCACCGCCGCCGCAACACCGGCCACGCCTGATACGGCGCCGTTGATCGCCCAAGCCATCCCGACTCGAGAGGAATCGCCACCGGCGAACCGACGCAGTCCCGACGGGAACGGGACTCCCATCAGCAGGCCAAGAGGCATGAGCAGGAGGGCCGTCCACCCAATGCGGAGGGGGTAAGCCCACCCCAGCGACGGAAGCACCAGAATCGGGAGAGCGGCAGAGAGGGCTACGGCGTACAGGCCAAGCGCCATCAAGGCGCGGCGCAGGGGAACTCGGTCGGAAAGCAGGCTTCCGACGCCTGAAGCGAGCAGCAAGGTGGATAGGACCACGACGAAGGAGATCGTCGACCGCTCGAGCGGCAAGGTAAAGCGGATCAGCAGCGAGACTTCGATCAGGATGAAGCCCGCGCCCAGGCCGGCGAAATAGAACCATCCGGAACGAGGGAGGCGAGTCCCTGCGCGGCGGAAGACCGCCGGGAGCAGAATCAGGATCGCGGCCAGCACCACCATCAGAGCCATCAACGCCAGCAAGACCAGATAACCGCTGCCCCCGAAGGGCTGCCAGCTCTGGCCCAGCGCGGCGATGACCTCAGGCGTCTGGCGCCAGCGGAAGAAATGGTAGAAGAACGGCCGATCGTCCGACGGAGGACCGATCTGAAACGGATACTCGCGGCGCAGAAGTTCCGGGTCGGCCAGCAGTCGCCGGAAGAGCGCCGGGTAGGGGTCGTCCGGGATTCGATTGAAAAGGTTGAGCTCATCCGGCTTCAGGTCGGGAAGGTAGATGAGGTCGTAACCGTTCTGGGTGAGGAAGCGGCGAATCTCTTGCATCTCGGCCGCGGTCCAGGGGCGAGCGGAGACCAGCACGGTGGAAGTGCGCATCCCGCGGAAGGCGGCCACCCTCGCCTGGGGGTCCGCGACCCCGGTCTCGCGCATCCCATCCAGCACGGTCGACCAGGCGCGGACGGACTCGGCCGGCGGCGTGGTCAGCCAGCGCGTGAGGACGAGTAGGCCGCCTTCGCCCAGCCGACGATAAGCCGCCGACATTGCCTCGCGGGTCAGATCGAACGACTCGCCCAGGCTGAAGGCTCCGGACGCCACCGGTCGGAACGGTTCGGTCAGGGCGAAATCGATGACATCGTATTCGGTTTCGGCGTTGTTCAGCGCGCCCGGGCTGGTGGAGGAGAGCAACCGAAGGCGCGGGTCGTCGAGGAGATGGAAGGTGAACGAACTGTACGGGCCGCGCAAGGCTTCGATCACGAGCCGTTCGTCGATGGGCACGTCCACCGAGGCGGCTCCGGAGGCGAGGGCCAAGCCGGCCTCGAGGCCGGCCCCCGGGCGCAAGATCAGACTGCGCGCGGCAGGACGCAAAGTAAAGGCGATTCCAGAAGGCATGGCGCGCGCCAGATCGCGCGAAGCCGGAGCTGACGGGTCGAGGGAAGTCGCGGCAAGCGGACCATCCCCGTCCAGGAAGAGGCCGATCTGAGGCGGCAGGTCGCCTGCGAAGTTGAGACTCAGACCGGGGAAGCTGTGGACGCCGACGCTCTCGACGACGTCCAAACGGGCGGACACCCCGTCCGCCTGAAGAGTGACCTTCGCTTCCGGGTAGAGACGGGCCTGGGCCAGCGGTTTGTTGGGCGAGAGACGGAGGGATAGGGAATCGGGCAGCCGCACGGCGAGCGCGGTCAACACGAGAACGGCTGACATCGCCGCCCAGCGCCTCCGTCGATCGCGCATCAGGACCGCCGCGCTGGCCATCCCGGCTGCGGCCGAGACGGCAACGGCCGCTTCAAGGCGGAAGGTCGTCGTGACCAGAAGGACCACGAGGGGCCCGGCCGCCGCGCCGGCCAGGTTCGCGGCATAAACACGCCCGGGGCTCGGGCTGGCGGCCAAGGCCGTGCCGGTGAACCAACCGTGGAAGAAGAACGGAAGGGCTGCGCCGCCGAAATACAGCGCCAAGACGGCGATCTGACGCCGATCCCAGGCGACGGCATAGGAATCGAAGGGGACCCGATTGAGGATGGCATAGGCCAGCAGAATCGAACCGGAGAACCACACCGCGAGTTTCGCTAGCCGGGGCGGGGAGGTGCGCAGGGCCACGGCGGTTCCGCCGGCGGCCGTCCCCAGCACGGCCAGGCTGACCACCAGGAAAGCGAAGTGGTAAAACTGCTGAATGGCGTACAGGCGCAGCAGCGCTACTTCGAAAGATAGCGCGCCAGCCGAGAGCAGGAGCAGCGACCATCCGGCTCGGGCCGAGAACGCCTCTCGCATATCCGTTCCCCTTCCATTGTAACCACCGGGGACCTCACCCTTTCGGAGGGCAGGATGACCAGATCCATTCAGATGGCAAGTCGCAAACGTGTGGCGCTCGTCGCTCACGACAACCGCAAGAAGGATCTGCTCGAGTGGGCGCGTTTCAACCGCGGTTCGCTGGCGGACCATGACCTGTTTGCCACCGGCACGACCGGGGCGATCCTGGCGGAGACCCTGGACCTCCCGGTGGAGCGCCTGATGCACGGACCGCTGGGCGGCGACCAGCAGATCGGGGCACGCATCGCCGAGGGCGTCATCGATTTTCTGGTTTTCTTCTGGGATCCGCTGGAGCCCTTACCGCACGACCCCGACGTCAAGGCGCTCCTGCGAATCGCCGTTCTGTACAACGTCCCGACGGCCTGCAATCGGTCGACGGCGGACTTCCTGATCTCCTCGCCGCTGATGACTCGCGAATACGACCGAATCCAGCTTGACTACCGCGCACAGCTCGAGGCGCGGCCGCGGCCGGTATGAGAGAGGAACAACCCCCACCCCGCCCTCCCCCTTGCAGGGGGAGGGGGTGCGGGGTTTCCCTCCCCCTGCAAGGGGGAGGGGTAGAGTGGGAGTGGCACGGGCGGCAACTGATCCCTTCCATCACCGCGAGCGCCTCACCCCGCAGCCCGCATCCTCAGCCCATCCCCTCGTCTAACACCTCTCTTACACTCTTCGTAGCGGCGTCTAACGTTCGCCTGCCACAATTCACCTCAAACCAGTTGCCCTTGAGGCTGATGGAGGTAGACCATGTTGACCGCTTATTGGAGACGCCCGTGGCTTGAGCGCCGGTTGGATCCGGCCTGGACCCTCGGTTACAGCGGCGGGAGCCAACTGCCGGTGGACGTCCGTGAGGATGACGAGGCCTATCACATCTCGGCCGCCGTGCCGGGACTGAAGGCCGAGCAGGTCGAGATCCAGGTTCTCGACGACGTCGTCACCTTGCGGGTCCGGCCGAAGGCCGAGGCGGATGAATCGCCCGCGTACCTGTTGCGCGAGATCCACGAGGGTAACCGGGAGCGGAGCTTCCGCCTGCCGGCGCCGGTGGATCCGGCCAAGGCCGAGGCGGTGGTGGAGAATGGATTGCTTCGTCTCGACCTCCCCAAGGCCGACGAGGTCCGCCCTAAGTCCATTCGCGTCACCAGCAAATAACCCAGATCCGACGAGAGAACAGGCCGGGAATTGCCCGGCTTGTTCTGTTTTATCCCCAGACCGCCCGAAGTAGAATCGGCGACACCCTGAGACCGGGGTTAGCCCGACGCTCGACCCCGCACCATGAAAAGGAGTCAGCATGAGTCAGGAACACGCGGAGCCTCGCCGGGTCGGCTGCCTCAGCCGCGCCCTCTACATCGTCCTTGTTGGATTGTTGATTCTCGGTTTCGCCGGTGGAGCGATCTATTTCCTATGGTACCAGCCGGTCGCCGCGGAGAACAAGGCGATGCTAGCCGAGCTGGAAAAGTTGCGCCCGCTCGAGGGCCAGAATGAGGAACTTCGTTCGCAAGTGGAACGGGCCGCCGTCCGCCTGCTTGTTCTTCAGGCTCTGGTGGACACCAACGCCGCCCGGGCCTCCTTGGCACTCGGGAAGCCCGATGTGGCGACCGATAGCTTGTCGTCGGCTGGATCCTGGTTGGAGCAACTCGCGACGCGGGTGAGTTCGGCCGATGTGACGGACGTCGGGCAGATGCGGGATCGCCTCGGGCTTGCGCAGGGCGAGGTCAGGACCGACGCGTTCGCGGCCCAAAGCGATCTCGACGTGCTGGCGAACGATCTCTCGCAGCTGGCGGAGAGGCTCGGCGAAGAATAGATCTGGCGCCGCGGTAGGGGCACGGCGCGCCGTGCCCCTACGTACCTCGCCGATCTCAGTATCGCAATCTTGCGCCGATCGATCCGGCGCGCTCCAGGCCGGCCTGCGGACCGACGACCTCGACCTCGTTTCCGCTCTGCAAGACGCGGCGAACGGCCAGCTCGACCGCGTCGGGAATCTCTGAAAAGGCCTTACCGCAATAGGGGCACTCCGCCTGGGGCCGCCGGGCCGTCAGATAGCCGCAACCCGTGCACTGAAACCCTGGGGCGCGAAATCCGTCACGCACGAACAGGGTTAGCACGCGCCCTTCGTGGACGGCGCGCAAGGTGTCGTCGAGCCGGACCACACCGTCTTTTCCTTTGGCCGCCGCCGTCATCATCCCTTCGACCAGGCCGGCCTCGGTGCGGGTCTCCGCCTCTTCGGCGATCGCCATCGCTCGCTGCAGGATTTCGGCGTGGCCGGCGTCCATATCGATCGGAAACTCGCCGATGATCAGGCTTTGCCAGGTCTTCGGCAGTAGATTTCGGAAGGGGGTCGTGGTGGTCGGGTGGCCGCCGAGCAGGATGCGCCGCGCCCGACCGGCCTGGAAGAACTCGGCGGCGGCCTGTGCGCCTTCGCGCAGGTTGCGCTCGGCGATTTCCTCGTGATGCCGGGTGCGGCCCGCCGTGCCTCCGCGACGGCCGGGAAGTGAGGAGGCCCCGCCACGCTTCGTGTGGCGGACGGGTTCGCCCGGTTCGGTCTCGTGTTGCTGCAGCTCGCCCAGGTGCAGCCGGAAGAGTCGAACGGCGCGCTGATCGACGAGCGCAATCCCATAATGCCCATAGCGGTCAAGGACGTCGGCCAAGGGCTTGACGTAGGGACGATCCATCCGGCGGGCGCGGCTGCGAAGCGCCACGGCCAGCGGAAAGGCGCGGAAGAACCCGCCCGCCTGTTGGCTGAACATGGCCAGGCTGCGGCCGCGCTGATCGTGGGCCAGTTCGAAATGGCGGGCGACGGCCTCCGTATCGTCGGGGGCCTCGGCCTCGAAGTCGCGCAGGAGTTGACGCAGGCGTTGACGGGGCGCATCGGGCGAAGCCTGTTGGGGGTCGAGGTTGAGGTAGACGCTGAGAACCGGTGACGAAGAACTGTACGATAGCAGCTCCTGAAGAGCCGCCTCATCGATCATCCTCGCCTCCCGCAGGATGGGTCAGGGACGGGGGCCGATCGTAACCGGAACGTCGATCGATTGCCCGTCCCGCAGGACGGTGAGCAGAATCCCATCGCCGACCTTGGTCTCCTCGATCAGGTAGGAGAGCAGGTCGGAGAAGGTTTGAATCTTGACGCCGTTGATGGCGATGATCAAGTCGCCTCCCGGCTGCACGCCCAACCGATTGCAGCTTCCGGCGCCGACCAGGCCGCCGCTGGCGGCCGGACCGCCGGGCGTCACGCACGTGACGTAGGCGCCGGTCGAATCGGACGGCAAACCGAGGGCTTCGACCGTCCGCAGGTTCCAATCCCCTTCGGGCACGCTGGTGATGCCCAGGTACGGATAGTCGTAACTGCCTCGCTCGATGAGCGCCGGCGCCACGCGGCGGACAATGTTGATCGGGATGGCGAATCCAACGCCGCTGTTGGCGGGGTTGCCGGCCGCGGTGAAAGCGTCGGTGCGGATCGCCCGATTCACGCCGATGACCTCGCCGTTCAGGTTGAGCAACGGCCCTCCGGAGTTGCCCGGATTGAGCGCGGCGTCGGTTTGCAGGATGTCGCCGGCGGCGTAGAACCCGTCGCCGTCGGGCGTCGTTCGCTGGGAGTCGAGTGTGCGGCCGATGGCCGAGACCACGCCCAGCGTCAGCGTCCCTGTCAGGCCGAAGGGGTTGCCAATGGCGATCACCAGATCGCCGACGCGGATGGCGTCCGAATCACCCAGGTCGAGCGGTGTGAGGTCTTCCGGTGGGACGTCCACATGCAACAAGGCCAGGTCCGAGTCGAGGTCGGTGCCCAGCAATTCGGCCCAGGCCTTTCGACCCGAAGTGAAGTCGACCTCGATGGCCGAGGCGCCATCGACGACGTGCTGATTGGTGACGATGTGCCCGTCGTGGTCGATCACGAAACCCGAGCCCTGCGCGAAGGGTATGTCCGGATCGTGGGGGCCGCCCGGCCCCCCGTAAATCCAGATCGTCACCACGCCGGGGCTGACCCGTCCGTAGAGATCAGCCAGACTCGGCAGGCCGACCTCGACAGGCGGACCGGATAGCGCCGGCGCCGAGATCAAGGTGGGGTGGGGGGTCGGTGCCGCCGAGAGGCCCGGCATGGTGCTGGTCGGCAGCCCACACGCCACGATGCCGATGAGGAGTGCGCCGATCGCCAAATACCTCCTGGAAGGTTCTCGCAGGGACACGTCCTACCGTCTCCGATCTACTTTCGCCGAAGTGTGGCCAGTTGTTCGAACAGCTTCCGTTCCTCCGCCGACAAATCGCGCGGGACGACGAGCTTGAGCTTGGCGTACAGATCACCCTTCAGCGCCGGCTTGCGCAGGCCGGGCATGCCGCGCCCCTTGAGGCGGAAGGTCTGGCCCGGCTGACTGCCGGCCGGGATCTTCAGGACGACGGGCCCGGCAGGTGTCGGGACGTGGGCCTCGCCGCCGAGGACCGCAGTGTACAGATCGACCTCGAACTCAGCCTGCAGATTGTCGCCGTCGCGGGCGAAGCGCGGATCGTCGGCCACGTCGATCACCAAGTATAAGTCGCCGGAAGAGCCACGGCTGGACTCGCCCTGCCCGGCGACTCGTACCCGCGTGCCGCTGTGCGCGCCGGCTGGGATCTTGACGTCGAGAGCGCGTCCATCGCGCCGCACCTGTCGGCGCGTGCCGTGAAAGGCTTCTTCCAGAGATATCCGGACGGGCGTCTCGAGATCACGGCCGCGCGAACGGGCGGCCGAGGCGCCTGCCATCTCGGCGAAGATGGCCTGGAAGAAATCGGAAAAGCCTCCTCCGAACAGCCCTTCCAAGTCGCCCATCTCCACCCGCACTCCACCCGGCGCGCCGCCCGGCGCGCCGCGCATCCACTGCGACCAGTCGAAGCCACCGGGCGCGCCGCCGCGCTGCCAGGCTTCGTAGGAAGCACCCAGCCGATCGTACTTGGCGCGCTTGGTCGGGTCGCCGAGGACTTCGTGGGCCTCATTGATCTCTTTGAACCGATCTTCGGCGCTCTTGTCGCCGGGGTTCTTGTCGGGGTGGAACCTCACCGCCAGGCGGCGATAGGCACGCTTGATCGTCTTCTCGTCGGCGCTGCGCTCGACGCCGAGAACCTTGTAGTAATCTTTGTACTCCACTTGCCCTCGCCATTCCATTCTAAAGGTCGCGAACGATGGGCGTCAAGGGAAAAGTGGTCGGTGGTCTGTGGTCAGTGGTCGGCAAGGGGGCCGGTTGCTGGGGGTTGGAGAGTGGCCAAAGGAGGTTGGCGATTCGGAGTGGCTGACGGCTGAAACTTGCACCGGCGCAAGCACAGGTGTCGTTGACAGCCTGATTCTGACCACTGACCACCGGCCACGGACCACCGGTCTTCATGTTCCATGCTATGATTCCCCGCATGGTCGGCTCCGCCGTGCGAGAAAAGGTCCTAGTTGTCGATGAGGACCCGGATGTGCTCGATCTGCTGGAGCGCCAGGTGCTCGAACCGATGGGGTACCTGGTGGCCACCGCCGAGGACGCCGGCGCCGCGATCCAGCAAGCCCTCAACTTCGCTCCCGACCTGATCATCGCCAGTCTGATGCTGCCGGGCCTCTCCGGCAAAGACCTGCTGGTCGCGCTGCGCTCGCAAGGGATGGATGTGCCGATGCTGGTGACCGCACCCGAAGGGATGGAGGGGGACGCCGTGCAGGCGTTTCGCCTCGGGGCGCGCGACTACTTGGTCAAACCGTTGCGCGAGGCCGAGGTCGTGGCGGCGGTGGAACGGGCGCTGAACGATGTCCGTCTGCGCTATGAACGAACTCAGTTGGCGGATGAGTTGGCCGAGAGCAATCGTCAACTCGAGCGGCGGGTGCGCGAGCTCACCACGCTCTATGGGATCGGAAAAGCGGTGACCTCGACCACCAATCAGAACCAGCTCTTCGCCAAGTTGATGGAAGGCAGCCAATACGTCACCGAAGCCGACCTGGGATGGCTGCTGCTGCAGGAAGAGACCTCCGATCAGCTCGTCTTGCGAGCGCAGAAGAATCTGCCACCGGCGCTGGCGGCCAAGCTGCATCAGGCATGGGATGACGGGGTGAGCTCCCTGGTGATGCTGTCCGGCGAAGCGTTGAGCATCCACGGCGAAGGCCTGGGGCAGTTCAAACTCGCCCGCTTCGGCAAAGCCGCGTTACTGGCGCCGATCAAGGCGCGCGACCAGGCGATCGGCGTGATCTGTGTCGCCCGGCAGGACTCGCGGCCCTTCAGTGAACGCGAGCAGGCCATGCTGGAAGCGGTCGCCGACTACGCCTCCATTTCGCTGGTGAATGCACGGCTGTTCCAGGCGCTGGAAGAGCGTGCCCGCCATCTCCAACGGGTGCTCGATCAGGCGGGGGGAGCAGCCAATTCGGAAGCCGCGGCGGACTTGCGCGAGACCTTGGTGGCCGTCGAACAGCAGTTGGCCCGGGCCGTGGGCGAGAACGATGTCGCCCGCCTGAGGGCTTCTCTCGAGACTGCCCGCCGGGCGATTGAGGAGCTGATGCGCCGGCTCTCCGCGGCCGCCGTCCGCGAGGCTGGCCCGGGCGTTGAGCCCTAGCCCGCCACCCCCGCCGCGCCCCATGGCTCCGGCCCTGATCCTCGTCGCCGACGACAATCGCGAAATCCGCGAATTTCTCGAACAGGCCGTGCTGACCCCGGCCGGCTACAAGGTGCGCAGCGTGGGCGACGGGATGTCGGCCCTGACCTTGGCCCGCGACCTTCTCCCCGATCTCGTCATCACGGATCTCCAGATGCCCGGCCTGCAGGGGCTGGAGCTGATTCGCCGTCTTCGCCAAGACCGTCCGACGCTGCCGGTCATCCTGATGACCAGCGAGGGGTCAGAGCCGGTAGCGGTGGAGGCGCTGCGAGCCGGCGCCGCCGACTTTCTGGCCAAGCCGTTTGAGGCCGAGCAGCTGCTGGCGGCGGTCGGCCGGTCCCTCGCCGAAGGCCGGCGCTGGCGAGTGATGGAGCAGGATCAGGCCGACGCCCGCCAATCGGCCGCGAGTCTCGAGCGACGGTTGCAGGAGCTTGAGACCCTGTCCCTCATCGGCCGCACGGTGACGGCCGTCCTCGACCTGGATTCGGTCTTGACCACCGTCGTCGAAGCCGCGGTCCGCCTGAGCGGCGCCGAGGAGGGAAGCCTCTTGCTGCTCGACCCGCGAACCGGAGAACTCTACATGCGGGCGTCGAAGAACTTCGACGAGGAGTTCGCCCGGACCTTTCGGCTGCACGTTCAGGATTCGCTGGCCGGGCAGGTCATCGCCAACGGCGAGCCCGTCCTGGTCGATGAGCGGTCGCCCCAGAAGATCAAGACGGCCTATCTGGTGCACTCGCTGCTTTATGTCCCGCTGCGGGTGCGCGGCAAGACGATCGGCGTCCTGGGAGTCGACAATCGTAAGGCCGGCCGGGTTCTGACCGACCAAGACGAGAAGGTGATGGTAGCGATGGCCGACTACGCCGCCATCGCCATTGACAATGCCCAGCTCTACCAGACGAGCGAGGCCGAGCGCGGCAAGCTCGAGACCATTCTGACCCAGACCGAGAGCGGGGTGATCGTGCTCGATCCGGAGAACCGCGTGGTCCTGATCAACCGCGCCGCTCGCCAGATCTACCATGTCGAAGGCGATGTCGCCGGTCGATCGCTGTCCGAGGCCGTCGAGGATCCGCGCTTGCTGGCCTTGGTGAGGACGGGGAGCGAGGCCCCGCGCCGGGAGGAGCTGGAGGCGCCGGATGGCCGCATCTTCAGCGTCCTGCGCAGCCTGATCCCCGAAGTTGGCCAGGCGATCGTGATGCACGACATCACTCACCTCAAGGAGCTCGATCGAATCAAGTCGGAATTCGTCACGACGGTTTCCCACGATCTGCGTTCGCCGCTGACGGCCATCCTGGGATACGTCGAGCTGATCGAGCGGGCCGGCGCCGTCAACGACCAGCAACGCGAGTTCATTCGCCGGGTCCGATTGTCGGTCGACCAGATGACGCGGCTCGTCAGCGACTTGCTCGACCTGGGGCGCATCGAGGCCGGGCTCGACGCCACCCGCGAGGTGACCCCGATCTCGGTGCTGGCACGCTACGCGTTGGACGGCCTGCGCAGCGCGGCCGAGGTGAAGCGGTTGACGATCGAGCCCAACCTACCGGACGATTTGCCGATGGTGCGCGGCGACCCGTTTCGTCTGCGGCAGATGATCGGCAACCTGCTGGAGAACGCCATCAAATACACTCCCGCAGGAGGCCGCCTGGCAGTCCAGGCCGGCGCCGAAGGGGATCAAGTGATCTTGCGGATCACCGACAGCGGCCCGGGGATCCCCGCCGCCGACCAAGCCTATATCTTCGACAAGTTCTATCGCGGGAGCAACGTGCCGGAAGATAGCGGCGGCACCGGTCTGGGGTTGTCCATCGTCAAATCGATCGTCGACAACCACCAGGGGCGCATCTGGGTCGATTCGCAGCTCGGGCAGGGAACGACCTTCACCGTCGTCCTGCCGCGGGCGGAGGCGTAGAGCCCTGCGCCTCCTCGCCTGACGTTCCCTCGCTGCATCAGCGAGAAATTCCTTTCCATCGGCCTGCGGACATTGACCACGCGTCTCGCGTCACCCCAGAGCGGCCGGTGAGCCCCTCGCTCGCCGCTCCGCGACTCATCCAGGCACGGGGCGGGCCACCTCCCCTCCGGGATGCGCCCTTGGCGCCCTGCACCCCTTCGGGTGCCCCGAAGAGGGTAGAGGGCGAAGCGCAATGCGCGGGGAGTCCCTTGATCCCTGGCTGTCTTCCCTGCCGACAATCGGTCTCTCCGCGGATGACAATCATCTACGATGGTCATTCCCGCGAAGGCGGGAATCGTGGAGAGGACGGTCAGACCTGGACCCCCGCCTCCCCTTCGGGATGCGAAGCGCGATTCGCGAGGGTGACAACATTGGGAAACGTCATTCGCCGGATGGCGGGTATCGAGAGAGGGTCGAGTCCGAATCCCGTCGACTCTGAGGAGGTCCTGTTCACTCAAAGGACCAGCGCGGGTCAAAAATGCCCCTCAGACCCCGGAGCAGGGGTCGGGCCGGTTACTTGAGCTACTTGAGCCAAAAAAAAGCCTCCGCCGGGGCGGTGAGGGGGGTAACCCGGCGGAAGCCTTCGCCAAAGGAGGAGACGCTGATTGGCAATGGGGTGCCCGTATCTTGTCTCCGCTGGCTATAATACGCTCCGGCTCGGGTGTGCCCTACGATGAAAATCACCCGCTGCACGTGACGTTTCTCCGAGGCGAGATGTCGGCATCACCGGAAGATCTGCGAAGACGCTTTGAGCGAGTTGGCCGTCGTCCAGCCCGCCGCGTCCCTCGCAGCGACCCGGACATGAACTTGGGCGACGGCCTACCGGCTGGCGAAGAAGTCGCCACGGCGCGTGGCACGGCCTACCGGATCGAAGCGACGTTTCCCCTCGAGCACGAGCACGGTCGATGGCCGCTTCACGCCGCCCTTGGGTACGAGCCGGGTTTGGCGGCGGACGTCGCTCAGCAATCCGGGCTCACGACGATCGGCCCGGAGCAGCTCGCCTACCTCGACACCGAGACGACGGGGCTGGCTGGAGGCGCCGGAACCTTGGTCTTCCTGGTGGGGATCGGCCGCTTCGTCGAAGGCGAGTTCCGGGTTCGACAATACTTCCTGCGCGACCCTTCCGAAGAAGCAGCGATGTTGCTTGCGCTTCAGGAGGACCTGGAGCCCGCCGGCGGATTCGTCACATTCAACGGTCAGCGCTTCGACATCCCGCTGCTCGAAATGCGCTACGTCGCCGGACTGCGTCGACACTGGCGTCTGACCGACCTGCCGCAGCTGGACTTGCTTTTCCCGTCCCGGCGTCTATGGCGCCACACTCTTCCGGATTGCTCCCTGGGCACGCTCGAGACCGAGTTGTTGGGGGTGCGGCGTCAGGAGCTGGACGTTCCGGGAGCGGAGATCCCCGAAATCTACCTCGACTACTTGCGCTCAGGTCGGACGGAGGGCATTCGACGGATCGTCTACCACAACGTCCAGGACGTCCTCTCCCTGGTCGGGTTGGCGGCGCACGTCCTGGATCGTCACGCTGCCGATACCGCCGGCCTTTCCGAATCCGAAGCGTTGGCCCTGGCGCGTTGGCACGATCGCCTCGGCCGGCGGAGAGAAGCCGAGCGCTACTATCTGGCGGCCCTGGAGTCGACCGACCCCTGGACGCGGCGGGACGCGCTCAGCGGATACACCATGCTCCTCAAAGGCGCCGGGCGGCGAGCGGAGGCGATCTCGGGTTGGGACGAGTGGGGGGCGTTGTCGCCGGCGGATCCGACCCCGGCGATCGAGCTGGCCAAGTTCTATGAGTGGCAGGTGCGCGACACGGAACAGGCGCTGCTTTGGGCCGAGCGGGCGCGCCGCAGCCTCGAGACCTGGCCCGCCGACTGGCGTCGACGAACGGCCGAGGAGTCCATCCACCACCGGATCGTCAGGTTGAACCGAAAGGCGGCACTCGGCTAAGCCCGCCTGCGGAGCCGGCGCGCCGAGAAAGGAGGCGCGCATTTCATCTCGTCCCGCTCGCAGGTAGATGATGGAACGCGAACGGCCGGCTAGGTCTGCAGGCCCCAGCGTTCGCGCACTCGCTGCTCGAGCTGGCCAAAGAGAATCTTGTCGGTCAGCAGGCCGAGGGTGATGATCACCAACATCACCGCCACGACCCGACCCATGTCGTTCAGCTCACGGCCCATCGACAGCAGATACCCCAGTCCGGGCAGGGTATAGAGAAGCTCTCCGGCGAGAAGCGAGCGCCAGGCAAAGGACCAGCCAAGTTTCATCCCGGTGATGATCGACGGCAGCGCCGAAGGCAGGATCACGAACAGATACATCTGCCAGCCTCGGGCCCCCAGGTTGCGCGCAGCCCGAAGGTACACCGGAGAAGTGTTGCGCACACCATCCTCCGTGGCCTGGGTGATCGCCAGCACTGAACCCATGACCACGACGAAGAGGATCGCTTTCGCGCTGAGCCCGAACCAGAGCAAGGCCAGGGGCAGCCAGCAGATGCTGGGCAGCGCCTGCAATCCCATCACGGCCAGGCCCGAGGGTGTCCTTCAGCCGGCGGGTCTGCGCCATCAGCAGGCCAAGGGTAAGGCCAAGGACCAAGGAGATGGCGTAACCCTGAATCAGCCGGACAACGCTGGCCCGGATCCCGATGGAGAACGTCCCGTCGCGGAGTCCCGAGACGAGCGACGCCCACACCTGCAGCGGGGAAGGAAAGAGATAATTCGGCCACAGGTCGAGGCTCGACAGCCCTCCCCAAACCAGCACCAAGACCAGTAAGAATCCGATGCGGCGCAGCCAGACCGTCGAAGCCCGCCGGCCTCGCGGCATGGGTGCAGGTGGCTCAGGCCTCGGGGTGTTCATCCGGCGCCTCCCTCACCCCTTCGGGTGCGCCGAAGGGCGTGCCTGCCCCAGGTCTCGCGCGATGTGGCCGGCGAATTCGGCTGTGCTCAGGTCTTCGACGTGGCGTGGGCGCGGCAAGGTGATACGGTGTTCCGCCACGATCCGTCCCGGACGAGGGGAGAACACCAACACCCGGTTTCCCAGCACCACGGCCTCGCGGACGTTGTGAGTGACGAAGATGATCGTCTTGCCGGTCCTGATCCAGACCTCCTGGAGTTCGTCGTGTAACCGCTCGCGCGTGATCGCATCCAGCGCGCCGATAGGGTTCATCGAGCAGCAACACCGCCGGATCGACGGCCAGGGCTCGACCCAGCGCCACCCGCTGGCGCATACCGCCCGAGAGTTGGTGGACCCAGGCCTGACGAAACGCGTCGAGGTGGACCACGCTCAGCAGATGCCGGGCTACAGCCTCCCGATCGCGGCGGGAAACCCCTTCATGCGCAACCCGAACTCGATATTGTCCTGCACCGTCATCCAGGGGAAGAGCGCCGCGTCCTGAAAAATCAGTACCCGACTCGGGTCGGGAGCCGTCACGGGATGACCGTTGGCGAGGATCTGGCCGCGGGTCGGGAACTCGAGTGCGGCCATGAGATAGAGCAGCGTTGTCTTTCCGCAACCGGACGGACCCACCAGGCAGAGGAATTCTCCATCGGCCACCGTGACGTCGATCGGGCCGAGGGCGGCGAGGGTGCCGTCCCTGGTCGGGAAGTGCTTCTCGACTCCGACAACATCTAGGCTCATGCGGCGCCCTCTAGGGGGCTGGTCGGTCCGACGTCGGGATGATCAAGGCAAACCAGGGTGGGGGACAGGCTGATTGTGAATCCGGGTACGGCGCCTATTGGACGCGCGGCAGGCCGAGTTCTTCCAAGACCGCGTTGAGCAAGGCCAGGTCGTAAATGCCGGCCAGATCGGGCTGTTCCTTCAGGAAACCGGCTCGATAAGCGGCATCGGCCGAGGAAACGAGCGAGCTCGACAATGGATCCCACGTCGGCCGCAGGCGTTCCCAGGCCATGGTCAGGACCTCATCCGACAAGCGGGCGCCCGTGAGGCGCTCGATCTCATCATTCAAGATTGCCTTCGCTTCGTCCGGATGGGCAATGGCCCACCGAGTGACATCGACGTGCGCCTCCAACCAGGCCCGTACTCGTTCTGGGTGATCTCGCAGAAAGGGCGTGCGGACGATGATGTGCGCCGTGACGAAGTCGCCTCCCGGCCAAAGGTCTCTTTCGTCGACAAAGAGTTGACCCTGGCCGTCGACGATCAGCCGGGTCGCCCACGGTTCCGGCACCTAGGCTCCGTCGATCTGGCCCAGGCGGAACAGGTCGAGGATCTGGGGTTGGCGGCGTTGACGACCTCGACATCGCCGCCATGTTCGACCGTTTTCAGACCGTTCGATTCCAGGTATCCGCGCAGGGCGACGTCCCGGGTATTGCCCAACTGAGGCGAGGCGAGGGTCTTCCCATGCAGGTCGTCCGGGATCTCGATGCCGGCGTCGGGACGAACGACGAACGCCGCCCCACCACTGGTGGCTCCCGCCACGATGCGCAATGCCTCGCCGCCCGACTGGACGTAGCCGTTGATCGCCGGATTCGGCCCGATGTAGGCCAGGTCTATCTGATTGGCGAACAGGGCTTCGATCACCGACGGCCCGGCGTTGAATGTCGTGGTCTCGATCTGCGTTTCCGGACCGAGAGCTCTGGTGAAATCGCCACGCGCCAGGCCTAGCAACGCCTGGGCGTGGGTGATGTTCGGGAAGTAGCCGACCCGAATCATAGCCGGCGCGCCACTGGAGGCAGGGGCCGACGTTCGTCCGCAGGCGGCGATGGAAAAAGCCAGAAGAAAGGCGACTAAGGCTCGGCCAGGAGAGGCGGTCAGCGGTTGCTCCCTGTTGGCGGGGGAAAGCGGAACTTCAGGCGGGGTTGGCGTCGATCTGTTGCCGGACGGCGCGATACAGGCTCTCGGCCTTGAGCTCCGATAACGTGTAACACGGGCCGCCGAGATGCTCCGCCAATCCCGTTGCCAGTCCTTGGTCGAAGGCGGCGTGTTCCATGTTGATCACGACCGCCCGGACGTCGCTCTGGTGAATGAGGTCCGCGATAGCGTGGGCCTCCTCTTGGGGCGGAAGGTGGCTCATGGAGACGTTGCCGGCGCCGTCGGTCAGCAGGATCAAGAGCGGAAGCACATCCGGATGGGCGATGCGCTCCTGTTGGAAGAGCTCGTAGGCCAGCCGTAGCCCGGCCGACAGCGGCGTCTTGCCGCCGACGGGGATGTCGGTCAGTGCCTTGTGCGCCAGGTGGACCGAATTGGTCGGCGGCAAGACCGTCAGGGCGCGGTCCTTCTGAAAGACGATCAGGCCGACTCGGTCGCGACGCTGATAGGCATCGGTGAGCAGCGACAGGATGGCGCCCTTGGTGGCCGACATGCGTTCGGCCACGGCCATCGACCATGAGGCGTCGACGACAAACAGAATCAGATTGGCGGCGCGACGGACGCGCACTTTGCGTTGCAGGTCGGAGGGTTCGATGGCCAAGGCGAGTCGCGGGCGGCGTGGCCGGCGTTGGCGCTGGTAGGGCGCAGCCGCGCGCAGAGTGGCGTCGAAGGCGATGTCGCTGGTGTGGCCGCGCGCCGGTCGGGCGGTGATGTAGCGGCCCCGCTTCTGGTCCGTCCGAGTTTGGGTGCGGCGGCCGCCCTGACGCCGGGTCAGTCGATCGAGGGGGGTTTCCAGGCGTCGTGGGGTGAAGGACTCCCCGATGCGCACCTGATCTCCGCCTTCCCACCAGCGGGCGTGCAACGAAGTCGACACCGGCGGTTGGCCGGGCTGCACCGGGCCGGCCTGCGACCGGTCTTCTTCTCCATCACGCGCTAGGCCGCGCTGCGTGCTTTTTTTTTATCCCCCGGCTCGCCCTCACCGGCAGCTTGCTGCGCCGCGGCCGGGGCAGGCTCGGCCTGGGTCTGGATCTGCTGGATGCGTGACTGCAGGTCGTCCAAATCGACTTCGGCCGACTGGAACGGCCCGCGGCGCAACCGGTGGGGCAGCGCCAGCTCGGCCGCCAGCGCGATGTCGCGGTCGGTGAGGCTGGTTCGTCCTTCGTAGGCGGCATGGGCTCGGGCGGCTTTGAGAATGACCAAGTCGGCGCGGTGGCCGTCGACGTGGAGGGACGCGGTGAGCGTGGCGATGGCGAAGAGATCACCTGGCGAGTAGCTGACGTGGTCCACCAGGCGGCGGGCGGTTTCGATCTCCTGCGAAAGCGCCTGCTCTCGCGGGTTCCACTCGGCGCGAAAACCATCCGGGTCCTGCTCGAATCCCAGGATGCGTTCCATGATGGCGATGCGATCGTCGGGGTCGCGCAGCCCGTGGATCTCCACCGACAGGGCAAATCGGTCGAGCAGCTGGGGCCGCAGGTCGCCTTCCTCCGGGTTCATCGTGCCCACCAGGATGTAGCGGGCCGGGTGGCTGAAGGAGATACCCTCGCGCTCGACAATGTTCATCCCCAAGGCGGCCGAGTCGAGCAGGACATCGACGACGTGGTCGTCGAGCAGGTTGACCTCATCGATGTACAGCAGGCCGCGGTTGGCGGCGGCCAGGACGCCGGGCTCGAAGTGGCGCTCGCCTTCCTTGATGGCGCGCTCGATGTCGAGGGTGCCGACGACGCGGTCCTCGGTGGCCGAGACCGGGAGATCGACGAAGGACGTCCGGCGCAACGACGTCGGCAGCACTTCCCCGGCGGCGGCGCGTTCGCGGCATTCGGTGCACCACGTCGTCGGTGAGTCGGGATCGCAGCCGAAGCGGCAGCCGGCGACGACCTTCACTTCAGGTAGCAGCGCCGCCAGCGCGCGCGCCGCGGTCGATTTGGCCGTCCCGCGTTCGCCGCGGATCAGGACCCCCCCGATCCGGGGATTGACGGCGTTCAGGACCAGGGCACGGCACATCCGCTCCTGGCCGACGATAGCCGTGAAGGGGAAAACGACGGGCACGCGCTACCTCCGGCGCGGGATTATACCGCCGTCGCACGGTCTGTTCGAGGAGGTGCCATGTCCGTCTCGTCGTATCTGCCGTCGCACACCGCCACGAAGGACTCAGATTCGCGCCGCAGGTTTACAAGAGCTCGCTTCCCCCGTATAATGCCCGGACCTTATCGAGAAGGAAATCTCCGTTCATGGACCCGAATCAAGAGCCCCTCGAAGCGCCCCCCGGAGACAAACCGGCGGGAGAGGGAGTCGAAGCCCATCCGATGGATGCCTTCCTGGAGGAGGAAGCCTATGGGATGGATACGCCGAAGCGGGGAGAGACCCGCACCGGAACCATCGCCCGTATCAGCGGCAACGACGTCCTGGTCGATATTGGGGCGAAGTCCGAGGGCGTCGTCCCCGCTTCGGAAGTGGAGCAGATGACGGAAGAACAGCGTGCCGAGCTCGTCGTGGGCCGCGAGCTGCCGGTGTATGTCGTACGCACCGGCGATCGCGATTTCGGCATCGTGCTTTCCGCCACGCGCGCCATGGAGGAAACCGACTGGGGGCGGGCAGAGAAACTGCAGCAGGACCAGGATGTCTATGAGGGCACGATCGGCGGCTACAACAAGGGCGGGCTGATCGTCAAGGTCGGCAACTTACGCGGCTTCATCCCGGCTTCCCAGATCAGCCTGTCTCGCCGGCGGCAGAGCGAGGGCGAGACCCCCGACAAGCGTTGGGGCAAGATGGTGGGCGAGCCGATCCTGGCCAAGGTCATCGAGGTCGATCGGCGGCGCAACCGGTTGATCCTTTCCGAGCGGGCCGCCGCCCGAGAGGCGCGCAAGGCGCTCAAGGAGCGGCTGATCGTCGAGCTGCAGCCGGGCGAGATCCGTACCGGCCGGGTCATCTCACTGGCCGACTTTGGCGCCTTCGTCGATATCGGCGGCGCCGACGGCCTGGTCCATCTGTCCGAGGTTTCCTGGAAACGACTTTCGCATCCGAGCGAGATGCTCGAGGTCGGGCAGGAAGTGCGGGTCAAGGTTCTGGCGGTCGATACCGACCGCAAACGGATCAGCCTGTCGATGCGAGAGCTCGAGCCCGATCCGTGGGAAATGATGGCGGAGAAGCTCCAGGAGGGCCAGCTGGTGGAAGGCACGATCACCAAGCTGACCAAATTCGGAGCCTTCGCCAGGCTGACCGTCGAAGAAGGTTATCAGGTGGAAGGTCTGATCCACATCTCCGAGCTATCCGACCGCCGCATCGAGCATCCCAGCGAAGTCGTCCAGGAAGGACAGACGGTGACGTTGCGCGTCATCAAGGTCGACCGACCCCGCAAGCGGATTGGGCTGAGCCTGAAACGTGTGGCTTCGGCCGAATACGCCGACCAGGACTGGCAGGCGACGGTCAGGCCGGCGACGATTCCGGCGGCCGAGCCGGCCGCGCCCGAGGTGGAAGACTTCGACGCCGCGCTCGAAGACGAGGCGATCGACGAAGACGAAGCCCTGGACGAAGCGACACAACCTGAGGATCCCGGCGGCGAGGAACACGAGCCGGCCTGAAGCGGATCGTTGCAAGATGCTCAGGGGACAAAGGGCGCCTTGGGGGCGCCCGGCCTTTTCTTGCCGTAGGTTTGTGATCCCCGGTGCGCACCATTCACAACGATATCATTCCGAGCCCCCGCCCTTGGCGCTCTGTAGAGAGCGAAAGGGGCGACACTTGCACCTGCACTTGCAGCTGCGCTGCAAGCGCAGGTGGGAATCCCCATGATGCTCCCGCGGAGGGATGCCTCGGGCTCGAATGTGCGATTCCGCACCCCCAGTTGTCCATCGATTCGAGACAGCTAGGGGATTCCCGCTTGCAGCTGCGCCGCTGGCGCAGCTGCAGGCGCAGGTGTCTCTCGCCGGTCCCATGCGCTTCCGGCTCGCTTCGCGAAGCATCCCGTAGGGGCGGAATGACGACAGGAGTGGGCCCGCCGCTTTGACGCCCAATCCCCTCCGGGATCCCCTTCGGGATGCGAAGCGCGATGCGCCCTTGGCGCCCTGTAGAGGGCGAAGCGCGATGCCCTTCGGCATCCGCCTTCACCCCTTCGGGTGCACCCTGGGTGTGCCCTGAAGCGGGTAGAGGGCGAAGGGCGTGGCGCCCTCCACACGGCGAAACGCGACTCCAGCGAGAGGCCCCTGACGGGGTGCCTGCCCTTGGCGCACTGCACCCCTTCGGGTGCCTGAAGAGGGTAGAGTGCGAAGGGGCGCAGACCGGAGACGGCGGGCACGCCCACGCGGCAAGTCCTCTCCAGGACGCCAGGCGCGGTCCCCGGCGGATGTGGCGCTCTCCCGCGCCGCCCCGGCTGGGCCCGTTTGGACTAGAGAGAAACCCTCTCCTTTCAAACGAACTACATTTCCGGCGTTAGGACGGATGGACCGTCCTGCACCGGAAACCGTTTCTGGTAGAATCCGACCGATGCAGGCCGGATTCGCCGCGCACGCAGGAGACCCCCGTGGCCGATAAGATGCAGCGATTCACCCAGCGGGCCCGCCGGGTACTCAGCCTGGCTCACGAAGAGGCGGAGCGACTGCACCACAATTACATCGGGACGGAGCATCTCCTGCTCGGGCTGATCCGGGAAGAGGGGGGCGTCGCCGGGCGCGTGTTGCGCGAGCTCGGGCTGGATCCGGCGCGGGTCAAGGAAACGGTCGAACGCCTGACAGGCGTCGGGCGCCACGCCGGCGGCAAGATCGAACTAGCCCCCTCGACCGAACAGGTCCTGCAGTTAGCGATCGAGGAAGCGCGGCGGATGGGCCACCACTACATCGGCACCGAGCATCTGCTGCTCGGGCTCGTCCGCCAAGGCGAAGGCGTCGCCATTGACGTCCTGCGGCGACTCGGTATCACCCCCGAGCAGGTCCGCCGCCAAACGCGCCGCGTCCTGCAGGAGACCCCCGCTCGGCAGGTGGCAGCCCAGCCCGTGGGCGGTTCCGAAAAGAAGGAAGCCTCGGCCAAGACGCCCTTGCTCGACCAGCTGGCCACCGATCTAACCGGCCTGGCGGAGGCCGACAAGCTCGACCCGGTGATCGGCCGCCAGACCGAAATCGAGCGCGTCATCCAGATCCTGGCGCGCCGCAACAAGAACAACCCGGCGCTGATCGGCGAGCCCGGCGTTGGCAAGACGGCCATCGTCGAGGGGCTGGCGCAGCGCATCGTCGCCGGCGAAACCCCTGTGCCCTTGCTCGGCAAGCGCGTGCTGCAGCTGGACGTCGGCTCGCTGGTGGCGGGGACCATGTACCGCGGCCAATTCGAAGAGCGCCTGAAGCGCGTTATCGACGAGCTCAAATCGTCGGCGGCGATCCTGTTCATCGACGAAGTCCACATGCTGGTCGGCGCCGGCTCGGCCGGCTCGTCGGTCGACGCCGCCAACATCCTCAAGCCGGCGCTCTCCCGCGGCGAGTTGCAAGTCATCGGGGCCACCACCCTCGACGAGTACCGCAAGTACATCGAGAGCGACGCCGCGCTCGAGCGGCGTTTCCAGCCGGTGATGGTCGAGGAGCCATCGGTCGAGGAGGCGCTCGACATCCTGCGCGGGGTGAAGGGACCCTACGAGGAACATCATCGCCTGATCATCAGTGACGAGGCGCTGGAAGCGGCCGTCCACCTCTCGGCGCGTTACGTGCCCGACCGCTACCTTCCGGACAAGGCGATCGACCTGATCGACGAAACCGCCTCGCGTGTGCGGATGTACAAGAGCCCCGAGGCGCGCACGCTGAAGAGCATGATGGACGAGCTGCGTCAGACGCGCCAGGCGCGGGGGCTGGCCGTGGAAGAGGCCCGTTTCGATGACGCCCAGGAGCTCCTGCTGCATCAGTCGACGCTGGAAGAGCAGTTGCAGCAGCTGCGCGCCGGCTGGGATCGCAGCGAGGATGGGCCGCAGGTCACCGCCCACGATATTGCCGAGGTCGTTTCGATGTGGACCGGCGTGCCGGTGATGCAGATCGCCGAGGAGGAGTCGGAGCGCCTGCTGCAGATGGAATCGGCGCTGCATGCCCGGGTCATCGGCCAGGACGAGGCGATCGAAGCGATCTCCAAGGCGGTACGCCGCGCCCGGGCCGGCCTGAAGGACCCCAAGCGGCCCGTCGGTTCATTCATCTTCCTCGGACCGACCGGGGTCGGTAAGACCGAGCTGACCAAGGCGCTGGCGGAGTTCATCTTCGGCAGCGAAGAAGCGCTGGTCCACATCGACATGTCGGAATTCATGGAGCGCCACACCGTCAGCCGGTTGGTGGGCGCGCCGCCCGGCTACGTCGGCTACGACGACGCCGGCCAGCTGACGGAAGCCATCCGGCGCCGGCCCTACTCGATCGTCGTCTTCGACGAAGTCGAGAAGGCGCACCCCGACGCCCACAACATGCTGTTGCAGATCATGGAGGAAGGCCACCTGAGCGACGCCCGCGGCCGCAAGGTCGACTTCCGCAACGCCATGGTCGTGATGACGTCCAACGTCGGCGCCGAGCTGATCCGGCGTCAGACGCAGCTCGGCTTCGCCCTCAAGCGCGATGAGGTGGTGGAAGAGAAGCAGGCCTTCGGCGAAATGCGCAAGAAGCTGATGGAGGCATTGCGCAAGGTCTTTCGGCCGGAATTCCTCAACCGGGTCGACGCGGTGATCGTCTTCCATGCCCTGAGCCGCGAGCAGATCGCCGCCATCGTCGACCTGGAGCTGGCCAAGGTGGCGCGGCGACTCGGCGAGCACCAAATCGCTTTGCAGGCCACCGACGAGGCGCGCCTCCTGCTGGCCGAGTTAGGCTACGATCCCGAAATGGGGGCCCGACCGCTTCGGCGAGTGATTCAAAACAAAGTCGAAGACGTGTTGTCGGACCAGTTCCTGGCGGGCGAATTCAAGGCGGGGGACCACATCCTGGTGGATGCCAAGGACGGCGAGGTCGTGTTGCGCCGGCAAGAAGCTTCCCCGGAGCCGGCCGAGGCGATGCCGACGTCTTGAGCGCAGAAGGGAAACTTCCCGGAAGCTTCAAGCTTCCGGGAAGATCGAAGGAAGGTTCAAGCGGCCCGGTCAACGCCGGGCCGCCCTGTTTTCGGCGGCCAGGTGGATCGGGGCGGGCGAGGCATGGGCGGCGGAGAGGCAATGATCCATCACCCCCGCCGCCTGTACTTCGCCCCTACATTACGGCGGGACGATGGCCAGGTTCATAGGTTGGGCCACGCCGATCGGCGCGGCGACATAGCCCGTGATGTGGGACTCGACGAGGATGTAGCTCGCCGGCGATTGGACCAGGAAGATCGCCGCAACGTCGGCCCAGAACGCCCGGCGACCTTGGACAATCAGGACGAAGCGCAGCGCGAGGCTCCTGAGTCATGATCCGGACGCACCGACCGCGGGATTCTGAATCGAGGGCCGCTCGGACGATTCGTGTTGTAGACTATCCGGCACGCGGCCGGCGGCAAGACCGGCCGTCGCTCATGCCGCCCATGACATTGACCGGCGTTTCGCTCAACCTACTTCTTCAAGCCATCCGCGACCAGTACCAGCTGCCGTGGTGGGGGCTGCACGGAGTCACCCATTGGGCACGGGTGTATGAGAACGGCTTGCGCCTGGCGGATGAGACCGGCGCCGATCGGGATGTGCTGCTCTACTTCGCTCTGCTCCATGACGCCAAGCGGATCAACGAGGCCTGGGATCAGGGCCATGGACTCCGGGGCGCGGAGTATGCCGCCACCTTGCGGGGGTCGCATTTCGACATGGCACAGCGTCCGTTCAACCTTCTTTTCGAAGCCTGCGAGCACCACACCGACGGCCTGCTCGAGGCGGACCCCACGGTGCAGACCTGTTGGGATGCCGACCGGCTGGATCTGGCCCGCGCCCGCATCCTCCCGCGCCCGGAGCAACTTTGCAGCGAAGCCGCCCGGAAGCCGGAGCTGATCGCGTGGGCGACGGAGCGCAGTCTTCAGCGCTGGGGGCCGGCCTTCCTCGACGATGCCTGGGCGACGGATGGGCCCGCCGCCGAACGGGGGGAGAGTCCATCGTGACCCGCGCCCGAGTGCAATACGTCTGTCAGCAGTGTGGACGGGCGGCGCCCAAGCCGCTGGGCCGATGCCCGCAATGCGGCTCTTGGAACAGCATGGTTGCCGAGGCGAGCGAACCGCGTGCGGCCCGGCGCGACGTTCGCCGGTCGGCCGCGGCGGCGGTGCGCCTCGGAGACATCGAAGAGAACGGTGAAGCGCGGATCGCGGTTCCGCTGGAAGAGTTCTCGCGCGTCCTTGGCGGGGGGATCGTCCCCGGGTCGATCGTCCTGATCGGGGGCGATCCGGGGATCGGCAAGTCGACCCTGCTCCTGCAGGTGGCGCTCGGGTTGGCTGAGCGGGGAGCGGTGCTGTATGTCTCCGGCGAGGAGTCGGTCGGGCAGATCAAGGGAAGGGCCGGCCGCCTGGGCGGTGGCGCCGCCGGCGGGCTATACCTGATGGCCGAAACCGATCTTGGCGCCGTGCTGCACCAGATCGAAGCCCTGCAGCCGGGGTTGGCGATCGTCGACTCGATCCAGACGATGCACGACCCAGACCTGGAGCCGGCTGCCGGCTCGATCACACAGGTCCGCGAATGTGCCGCGCGCCTCCAGGCGCTGGCCAAGCAGAGCGGAGTGCCGGTTTTCCTGATCGGCCACGTCACCAAGGACGGCTCCATCGCCGGGCCGCGGGTGCTGGAGCACCTGGTGGACACCGTTTTGTACCTGGAGGGCGACGCTCAACACGCCTACCGTCTCCTACGGGCAGTGAAGAACCGATTCGGGCCCACAACCGAGGTGGGGGTCTTCGAAATGGGCGGCGAGGGCATGGTGGAAGTGCCCAATCCGTCCGAGGCCTTCCTGGCGGAGAGGGTGGTCCAGGCGCCGGGTTCGGTGGTGGGGATCACCCTCGAAGGGACGCGCCCGCTTCTGGTCGAGATTCAAGGGCTGACGAGCCCGACCACCTTCGGAAACCCCCGGCGGACGGCCAACGGGGTTGACTTCAACCGTCTGCTCCTGATCACGGCTGTGCTGACGCGGCGCCTTGGCCTCCGTCTCGGCGACCAGGACGTCTTCGTCAACGTCGTGGGAGGCCTGCAAATCGACGAACCGGCCGCCGATTTGGCCATCGCGGCGGCGTTAGCCTCGTCGGTGCGAGATCGCGCCGTGCCAGCAGATATGGCGGTCGTGGGAGAAGTCGGGCTATCGGGAGAGCTTCGGGCGGTTCCCCAGCTCGCAACTCGATTGCATGAGGCGGCGAAGCTCGGATTCCGTCGGGTTGTGGCGCCTCGCACCCCGCGATTCGACCCTGCGCCACCCGGACTCGAGCTTCTAGCGGTGCGATCCCTGCGCGAAGCCCTCGAACTTCTGCTGGGAGAAAACTGAAATCGAGCGCGCTGGCTTGCTCGGCGGGTCCGTTTCGCATGATCGTAGGCCGATGCGAGCGGAGACCTCGCTATCGCCGTCTGAGGCGCACCCTACCTCCGGATTCAAGCCATCGGGAATCGTTAACTTCATGACTTCACTTCACCGGAACGCGCCATGAATTCTGGCTGACCTGGCCATATCTGCTCCGGGGCCTGCGTGCAGGAGAGGGATGTGGCGGGTGAAACCGGATAGATCGCTCTCGTGGCCCGCGCCCCGCGCGGCAGCGTTCACTGCGTTCATCGTTAACCTTGTTTCGTCTTAAATCTTCGATTCTTTTTAGGTTGAAGTAGGCCATGCGTATTGTAGAGTCGTCGCCGTTCTGATAGAATGCATTCGTCACGGGCGGGACTCGCAACTCGACGGAGAAGATCCGTTCCGAGTCGAAGCCAGCGGGGTGCGCTTGGCGAGCCCGACCGTCAGCGTTGATCCTTGTCTAATCGAATCGAGCTACCGGCGGCCTCCAGCGGGCAGGTCTTCCCGCCGTCCGGGCCGCCGTAGGGAGGTGCGCATGGATGCGGAGCGAACGTGGGAGGCGGCGCTGGGCCAACTCCAGCTGGAATTGCCCCGAGCGACGTTCGACACCTGGGTTCGCGACGCTGAATTGCTCGCCTATGAGGACGGCACCTACGTTCTGGGGGTTCAGAATGCCTACGCGCGGGACTGGCTCGACCAGCGCTTGCGAGGCACCTTCAGCGAAGTTCTCGGCGGATTGAGCGGGCGGACGGTCGAAGTGCGCTTCGTCCTGTGGCCGGGAGAAGCGCCAGTCGAGGAAGCACCGGTCGTGCTGCCCGATCCGACCCCGACTCCCCGCCCGTCGCAGGCCAACCTGACTGCACGCTACACGTTCGACTCCTTCGTCGTCGGACAGGGCAATCGCCTCGCCCACGCCGCCGCCCTGGCGGTGGCCGAAAACCCCGCCCGCGCCTACAACCCGCTCTTTCTCTACGGCGGGGTCGGTCTGGGAAAGACTCACCTGCTGCACGCCGTGGGGCTGGCCTGCATCGCTTCCGGGCTGCGGGCGCTGTACGTCTCGTCGGAAGAGTTCACCAACGACCTGATCAATTCCATCCGGACCCACACGACGGATGCCTTCCGGGAGCGATACCGCCGGATCGAGGTCCTGCTGATCGACGACATCCAGTTCATTGCCGGTAAGGAGTCGACGCAGGAGGAGTTCTTCCACACCTTCAACGCTCTGCACGGGCAGGAGAGGCAGTTGGTGATCTCGTCCGACCGTCCGCCGAAGGCGCTGGTGACCCTGGAAGAGCGGCTGAGGTCGCGCTTCGAATGGGGTTTGATCGCCGACATCCAGCCGCCGGATTTCGAGACCCGCATGGCGATTTTGCGCTCGAAGGCCGAGCGCGCCGGGCGGAGCGTTGAGCCGGAGTACTTGGAGCTGATTGCCCGACGGGTGCAGAGCAACATCCGGGAGCTGGAGGGTGCGCTGACCCGCCTGCTGGCCTTCGCCGACCTGGGGGGCCTGGCGATGACCCGCGAACTGGTCGAGTCGACGCTGACCGATCTACAGACGCGTACGACGGCCATGACCCCCGACCGGATCATCGCCGCCGTCGCCGATCAGTTCGGCGTGGACGAAGACCGGCTGCTGAGCACCGATCGCTCGCGCCAGGTGGCGCTGCCGCGCCAGGTGGCGATGTTCCTGATCCGGCAGGGGACGGATGCCTCCCTGCCCAAGATCGGGGAGGTCCTGGGCGGGCGTGACCATACGACCGTGATGTACGGGCTGGACAAGATCGCCAGCCTACTCGAGACGGACGACAACCTGCGCCGGCGGGTGGCGGCCATCCGTGAGGCGCTCTATAACGACGACCGGTCCAGCGCATAGAAGCAGTGGTCAGTGGCCGGTGACCGCATACGACTAGTGCCGTCCGACCTGCACATTGCCGAGGCCGGGATCCGGGAGGCCGGGCGCGAGCTGACGGTTTTCGGCCGTCTTTGTCGGAATTTCATCTGCCTTACAAATGACGGGAGTCGATTCCCCCCGAGCCTTTTCTGGGGTATGTTGGAATCGCAACCGCCCACGGCTCCGGCGTCGGAAGCCAACAGCGTGAGCTGACATAGACGAGCGACTCGTTGTCCGGTCCCTGCGGGGCTCCCGGCCGGCGCTCCAAGGATAGTGTCCCCCAGCTCCGACGCCCCTTCGGGGGCGGTTTGCTTTCAGCCGGCCTCTGGGCCGGCTGAGTGACCAGTGGCCAGTGGTCGGTGGTGTGTGAGAGGCGATCGGGGATGCGCGTAGGCCAAGAACCTGGGGGTCGGCTGATGGCTACCCGCTGAAGGCTGACCGATGTTGTCTGACCACCGACCACCGACGACTGACCACTTCCTAGGGGCTTGGTGCAAAGGCCGCCTAATCCCCCAATGTGAACATCGCCCGAGGCCCCGGAACGCCGGCCGCCGAAGCGTAGCTCAAGACTAGATCGGTCTCCCCCTGGCTGAGGACGAAGACCATATCGCCGGACGAGGCTTCGCCGCTGGGGATCTGCGCCCCCTCGAAGAGACCGCGCAATCCCGAGAAGGACATGGCGAATTCGGGATAGAACGTAGCTCCCGTGGCTCCGCTCAAGCTGAAGTTGAACTCGGTCACGTTACACGACTCACCGGCGGGCGCTCGGCACGTGACGGAAACGTCGACCAGGGCGAATTCCTCTCCTGGTTCCAACGCCGGATAGCTGTCGGCCCGTTTGATGATGTGGTCCGCAGGTCGGGTGACCTCGTTGACGACGATGTCGACTTGCCCCAGGCTCAGGGTCGAGCCGATGGGCGCCGGACCGACGGACTCCCATGAACCCGAAAGCGACGGAAGCGTGGCGAAGTAGGTTTCCGGGAAAACCGGCGCGGCCGTGGGGAGAAGCGACCAAAGTCCGGAGGCATCGCAGCCCATCGCCGCCAGGAGGCCGGCCAGCAAGAAGTACAAGCGAAAGCTGGGCCTTCGGGGAAGGCGAGCCATCGTTAACCTCCTGGTGAGCGGGTGCGGCAGCCTACGGTGCACCGAGGTCTTGCGGCGAGCAGTATAATCACAATGAGCTAGGTGCGTGAGCGCGGTTGAGTGCCGGGAGGTCGAAATGGCCAAGAGAGAAACGTCGGAAGGCGAGCACGAATGGCGCAAGTTGCTGCCCGAAGAGACCCTGGAGCACTTGCGGGCTGCTCGCAAGGAATGGCGAGAGAGCGTGGAAGGGATGCTCCCACCGAAGTTTGTCGAGCACCGCAAGGCCGCTCGCCGCGAGATGCTGCTGGCCGCACGCAGCTGGATCGATCACGCGCTGAGCCGGGTGGAGGAGAAGGAAGGAACGTGAGAACCCTCGCCTGAAGGCGAACCCTTCCTTGTGGTAAACCGGTCGGCGTGGGCATGCGCACGTCGATTTCTCGTTGACGCTGAACCGATCCCCGCGTTGCCGTCTCAGTCGATGGTGTGAATCCGCAGGGTACCGATCCTCGCTTCACTTCCGTTTTCCCAGGGGCAAGGGGGCGGGCCATTACATGCCCACCCCCTTGCCCCCAAGAACCCCTCGCGCCGCACCCCGGAGCCCTTCGACAGGCTCAGGGCAGGCTCCGCGGAGGGGCAACCCCCACCCACGATAGCGGCGGTTGTCGGTTCTTCCTGTTCGATGAGGCGAAGGGCCGCCTATCGCCGCCTCGAAGTCGTCCTCGGCGAAAGGGGTAACACCGACGGGGCGAGAAGCGGCCGATCACTCCTTCTTGCAAAAGGCACCTTCAACGGCCGCTCACCTGCGCCGCAGGTGGAGGTGTTGCTAGGGAGGGGCGGGGTTCAGGGGCTGGGGGGAGGGGCAGGCTCATTGCCAATCCCTCTGGCCCCTGGCAGAGAGAGGCCGGGGGAGCTTGCGGGAACACGAGTTCAAGGCGGCGCCTAGATACGCCTCGGCCGAAGCCATACGAGAAGGAGCACAAGCGCCGCGCCGAGCGTGACCCCACCGAACAGCGGCTGGTTGGCGACGAAGAGCAGAGTCGCCACGACCACCAGGACGCCGAATAGGATGGCGCCCACCAACCTCTCCACGGCCAGCGTCAGCGACCGCAATTGCACCTCGAGGTCCTTGGAAGCGCTGGCCCTCACCTCCAACTCCCCACGCTCGATCCGGCGCAGCGTCGCATCGATGCGCCGCGGGAAGCCGCCGAGAAGCCCGGCCTGCTCCATCAGCCAATCCAGAGCCGCCTCCCATCGCGCTTCGTCGCGCCTCGCACCCCGCAGGGGGCATCCCGGAGGGGAACCCGGGCCGCGCTCCTCTTCCAGCAGGCCGCGGGCGAAGGGGGCCAGCCCTTCGAAGAGATTGAAATCCGGGTGCAGCCCCGTGCACAGGCCGGAGAGAATCCCCAGGCAACGCCCGAGGAAGAGCAGGTCGGACGGCACCTGGAAGGGCATCTCGTAGATCAGGTCGCGAAATTCGCGTGTGAACTGACGCATTTGCTGAGGATGCGCCCGGACGAGGTCGCGCACACTCATCCCCCACATCCGATCGAACAGAACCTCCTCCGCTTGGCGAATCCGGGCGAGGTCGGCCCCCGGAAGGAGCATCCCCAGTTGCTGGAAGGCTCGGTTCAGCCTATCCAGGTCCCGCGTCCCGATCCCGATGGCCAACTCGCGCAGACCAGCCTTAGCCTCGGCTGTCAGCCGCCCGACCATGCCGAAGTCGACGAAGGTCAGGCGCCACTCGCCATCTCTCAGAGGCTGGACGAACAGGTTTCCCGGATGGGGGTCGGCGTGGAAGAAACCTTCGACAAAGATCTGCTCCAGGTAGGTGCGAAAGACGCGCTTGGCAACCTCGGCACGGTCGATGCCGACGGCCTCGATGGCCTGGTAATCCGTGATCTTGATGTAATAGACGTCCTCCAAAGTGAGGACGCGCCGAGTCGTGTGACTCACGTAGACCTGAGGGATGCGGACGCTCTCGTCTTCAGCGAATATCTCCGCGAAGCGATGGGCGTTCTCCGCCTCCTTCAGGTAGTCGACCTCATCCCACAGCGTCCGGCTGAACTCCGCCAGCAGGGAATCCAGATCGGCGCGGCGGGAGATGGCGCGGAAGCGCTTGAGCCAGACCACCGCCGTCTTCAGCGCGCGCAGATCGACTTCGATCAAGTCATCGATTTGGGGCCGCTGGACCTTGACCACGACCGAGTCGCCGCCGGGCAGCCGTGCTCGGTGAACCTGGCCGAGGGAGGCGGAAGCCAGCGGCACGGGATCGAACCAGGCATAGGCCGAGCCGAGCGGCATGGTCAACTCGGCCTCGACCATCCGCTGCATCGTCTCGAAGGCCTCGGGGTTGACTTCGTCCTGGAGCCGGGCGAGCTCCGAGGTGACGGTATCGGGCAAGACATCGACGCGTGCCGAGAGAAACTGACCTACCTTGATCCACATCCCGCCCAAATCAGAGGCCAACGTGCGGAAGCGTTGCGCGGACCGGCGATAGCGGTCGGGGGCTGTGCGGCGGGCGAGTGACGCCAGGCCGATCCGGCGAATCCCTGTCTCCCAAAAGAGCGTGCTCGAGAGGATTCCGAAGAACAGCCGCAGCACACGCCAGTAGCGGGCGCGCAATGGGAGGGGCAAGCGACGCACGGTGGACCTGCTTGACGCGCGCATAACCTCGAGGCAAGCTGATGCTAAGCCACCCTGATGGGAAAGGCAACCCGGGTAGGGACCGGGGTCGGCAGTGGCTCGAAAGACCGCGGGGACCGTGACGAGCGCGTTGGGGGGTCCGTCTATGGTGTTTCTCGCGTCCTGGAAGGGCATTTAGACTTCACTCCCAGTTGTTGCTTTTGGCCAATTTCACCGTAGCATGAGGGGGAGTGCGTCGGTGACTTCTGATCCTCGCAGTCCCTTCCAAAGTGAGATACTTGCGAGTCGCCCACCACCGAGCCGGCCAGCGTCTGAAAGGCCGTTCTCACAAGACCCGCCATCCTCGCTCAATCTCAATCAAGGGGGAACTCCATGCCTTCCATTGCACGCTCGTCAGTGACACCTGGCTTTGCCGCCAACTTTCGTCGCCTCAGCCGAACCTGCTCGAAGCTAATCTCCCAAGGACTTGTACTGGCCGTGATCGCATCGATGCTGCTTGGCAGCGTCGGAATCGCGCAGGCAGCGCCGGCGCGTCAGGCAACCGATACGGCGACGGATACTCCCACCGAGACCTTGACTGAGACGCCAACCGAGCAGCCCTCCTCGACTTCGACAGACACAGAGACTGCCCCTCCTTCCAGGACCGAGACGCCCGAGCCGTCCGCCACGGCGTCCGCAACTGAAACCCCATCCCCAGAGCCATCTTCAACCGTGGCTCTATCCGAAACGCCGACAGGCGCAGCTTCGCCTTCCCCTGCGCCGTCCCTTCCTTTCATCGTGACCCTTCGCACGTCCCCCCCAGGCGTGAATCGAGGTGAGAGGGTTGTGCTCCACTGGGACCTTGCCTCGAATGGACCGGGCGCTCCCGGGGAACTGCCGGAAGGAAGCGAGTTCGAGTTTCGCTTCCCGCCGGGCTTCCATCTCGCACGCGAAGACAAGCAGCTAGCCGAAGGCGGTCGTATGGATGTGGTCGACTCCATCCTCCGCGTCCTGGTCACAACCAATCACGGCCAAGTGCGCTGGATCGTTGAACCTGACGCGCTCGGCCCATTCTTGATGACGGCTGACCTGGTCCTGGCAGGCGAAGTCCTGGGGAGCGCCGCGCTCGGTGTTGAAGATCGGCGGTTCGTTCCTGTGCCGGCCGGCGGCGGCGAGGCTTCCAACGAGGTCGGTCGGGTCCGCGTTGTCTTCCCGGACGAGGCCGTGGCCGGTCCGCTTCGGGTGTGGGTGCGAGGCCTGCGCGAGTCGGTCGAGCTGCCTTTCTCGCTCAGTGGTGAGCCATTCGAGATCGTCGCAGAGGAAGAGCTGCAAGAGTCCGCCGCGGCCGACACCTTTGAGCCTACAGCCGAGACTCCGGGCGTGTCGGAAACTTCAACGCAAGTTGCCCCTCTGGGAACATCGGCTCCCGAGCCTTCAGAGACTCCATCTCCGACCGATGTGGCAACAGAGCCCCCAGATGCGCCTGCCGCGACCGAATCCATGGCGCCTTCGGCGGTGCCGTTGCTGGAGGAAACGGCAACGGCGGAGCCTGAGGACGAGGCGGAGCCTGAAGACGGCCCTCCTGAGGTTCAGGCGACGCCCGTCGTCGTCCACGAGCTCCCGGCGCCGATCAGTATCGAAGTCCGCTACGACGAGTCCCGCATCGACGGCGACGAGCGCAGCCTGATCTTGTTCCGCTTCGACGAGGGGCTCGGAACCTGGGTTCCTCTGCCCACAACCGTCGACATCGAGAACAACGTGGTCACAGCCCAAACGACGCACCTCTCGATCTTCGACCTCGCCGCGCAGGATTTCCAAGCGTCCCGTCTACCAGACATGGCCGCGTTCCAGACATCACTCTTCACCGGCGCGGCCACGTACTCCTATCCGATCTGGGTTCCGCCTGGGCCAGGTGGCCTGCAGCCCGATCTCAGCCTTACCTACAACAGCCAGGTGGTCGATGGCGCCTCCTCGGTGACGCAGGCCTCCTGGGTCGGGATGGGTTGGGACCTGAGCACCGGCGCGGTGGTCCGAGACACGCACGGTACGATCGACTTCCCCGGGGACGATACCTTCTCAATCAGCGCGGGAGGAATAAGCAGCCTTCTGCTGCCAGGTCCAGATGGTTATTGGCATACGACCGACGAGTCCTTTTGGCGCATCAAGTACGACTCGGCCAACGACCGCTGGCAGGCGTGGGATGGAGCTGGTACCGAGTACCAGTTCTACGACAAGGCTCAATATCCACAATGCACTCCCCCGAGTATCGTGACCAATCGCACCTGGCGCTGGTCGCTGACCCAGGTCATCAATGCCTTCGGGCAGCACCTTGACTTTGCCTACGCCAAGGACAACAAGAGCGTTCCGGACTTCTGTGGGGTCGGCGACGGCACGATGGACGTCGCTGTCTACCTGGACAAGATCACGTACCCTCACAGCCGCTACCGGGTTTCCTTCATCCGGGCAGCGGATCGGCTCGACTATCTCTACGACTGGACCATAGGCCCGTCGAGAAACCAATATCAGCGATCGAGGCTTTCGCAGATCCGTATCGAGCAGGACTCGGATGGGAACGGCTCTTTCGACGTCATCCTGCGCCGCTACGACTTCACCTATGAGAACAACCCGTCTGACCGCGTGCTCGACGGTGTCTTATGGAGGTACATCTGCAACGCCTCCACCTGCTCCCTCTCCCAGGGCGCATTGACACTAACGAAGGTGCAGGAGTTCGGACTCCTCGGATCTGCCAGCCTCCCCGCGATGCGATTCGGTTATGTAGGCAATCACCTCGATTGGGCGGAGAACGGCTACGGAGGCCGCGTGGAGTTTGACTACTTCTCGCCCTGGCATGCCGCCCTCGGTTCGGAAGGCGAGAAACAGACCTGCAAGGACTTCGGCTTCGGGGGATGGCGCAGCGGCCTCTGCGACACGATCATCGACACGGGACGGTTCTATATCTACCCAGGCTACACCACGGCGACGAACGAAACCTTGCTGCGCACCTTCCAGCCGGGAGGGACATACCACATCCAAGTCGAGGCGTATGGGCCGAGCGGGTCCACCCTGCGCGCCGGAATCGACGACGGCGTTTCCACCGGATACACCGCCGCCGCGACGCTTCAGGGTGCAACGATGGTTCTGCTTGACGGCGCTGTCACTCTGGCAGAGGCCGCCACGCGGGCGACGTTGATCCTGGAAGGCACCGGTGATTGGTCGATGTCCAAGTTCAAGATTACACCGGTGATTACGCGCAATCGCGTGCAGGCCAAAACGACACTGGACGGGATCCCCGATGGGGAATCTTTCGAGTGGACTTACACCTACACCGGCCCGGGTGTCAATGAGGTCGTGGGCCAATGCGAGGACGAGTCCGAGCTGGAAGGAACCATCTATGTCGATCCCTGCTCAGAATTCCGCGGGCACAGCCAGGTCGACGAACAAGGCCCCGGCGGCCGGCTCACGCGCACCTTCTTCAACCAGGACGATGTTCTCAAGGGGCGGGCGAATAAGGTTGAGGTGTGGGCGAGCGGAGGCGCTAACCCCCTGACCGAGGCCATCACGCTGTACGGGCAGCGGCCGATGCCTCCGGCCGTCAACGATCCCAACCTGTTCCCACACAACTCTCAAGGGGACCCGTTCACTGATCTGAAGATCTGGTGGGCCTTTACGAGGCAGTCGGACGCTCGGACGTACGAAGGCGGGGCGAGCTACGTCGCCCGCCGGACTGAGTACCGCTACGACGGAGATGACCAAAGCGACCCGCCGGAATTCGGCAACCTACTCCTGTCCGTCGAGTCGGGTTGTGCCGGAGCCAGTTGCAACGAATATCGCGCCGTGCGGAACCTCTTCTATCCGGCGGCGAATTCGACCACCTATCTCGTGCACTTGCCGGCGGCTGAAGAGAGGCTGGAATGCTCCGGCGCGTGCTACAGCATCAGTTCGGGGACGTTGCTGGGGGCGACGCGCTACCTGTACGATGGCAGCACCTCCTACCAGAGCCCTCCGACCACTGGCAAACGCACTGGCGTTCGCGTTTGGTCCGGCGGATCACAGGGCAGTCCTCTCTATTCCGACACGACCTATGCCTACGACTCCTGGGGGAACGCCACGGCGGTGACCCGCTGCACCGGGTACGGGACCGCCATGGCGCTGGCGAGCTCCGGATGCCAGACCGACTCCACGCAGTACGATGCCGTCTACCACACGTATGCCATCCAGCAGACCAACGCCGCCGACCAGGACACGTCCTGGGTCTACGACTACAGCCGGGGTGTCCCATCCCTCGAGCAGGACCCCAACGGCGCCGTCACGACCGCCGGCTACGACGCCTTTGGGCGCATGACCTGGCTGCGTCGACCCGGGGACGAGGTTGGACCCGCGACGATCGCAGTCTTCTACCACGACACGGCCGACGAGTACTGGATCGAGATCCGACAACGGACGAACGGAGGCTCCACCTCCTCCCTGCGCAATGTCTACGACGGCCTTGGGCGCCGTGTCGAGAGCCAGACCGCCGGCGCCGTGCTCACCGAAGGCACGCGGGACGTCCTGGTCGACTACGATTTCGACGCCTACGGCCGCGTCGCCCGGCAGACTGTCCCCTACGCTGTCGCGACCTGGTCAGGCTCGGGCGACCCCTTTGGCGCGCAAGACTGGACCCAGCCAGAGACAGTCACGACCTATGATGTGCTTGGCCGACCTCTGACGGTCACGGCGACCGACAACACTGATCAGGAGTACACCTACAACCTGCTTGAAACGATTTCGACCGACCCTGCCGACCGCCAGACGCGCACACTCTTCGACGTCTGGGGCCGCACCGAAGATGTCATTCCCCCTACGGGTCCAACATTGCACTACACATACTCGGGATTCGACCTCGTGCTAACTGCCGCGACAGGCGGCTCCACGGCGATCATGACATACGACGTGGCAGGCCGCAAGCTAATCATGGACGATCCCGACCTTGGGGACTGGACATACTCCTACGCTGCCCTTGGCAACCTTCTCACCCAGACGGACGCCCGAGGCTGCCAGATCCAGCTCCGTTACGACGAACTCAACCGCTTGGACCGAAAGACGTACTCGAGCCCGGGCGCCTGCGCCCAGACGGCGCCGATCACCTACACCTACGACAGCGGAACCAACGGCATCGGGCGGCGGACGGGCATGAGCGACGGTTCAGGCTCCGCGGCGTGGACGTACGACGCACGGGGTCGACTCGTCTCGGAAAGCAAGACCATCCAGGCGGGCGGGACGTACCTGTCGCAGTGGGGCTATGACTCGGCCGACCGCCTCGTCTGGATGCGCTATCCCGGCGGGGCGAACGGCGAGATGGGCGAAACCGTGTCCTACAACTACCGTCCCCAGGGCGCTCTGGACCGTCTGGCCGGCAACCTCGGCGAGGTGTTCGTCGATTCCACCTCCTATGATGCTTCGGGGAGGATCGACATCCGAGAGTACTCCGCAGGGGCGTTCCAGACGGATTACGTGTACCACCTCTGGACGGCCAGCCCAGGCCAGGGACGCCTGAAGGACATCCTCTCCGGCCCTACGTCCGACACCGACGCCCTGCAGAACCTCGACTACGTCTACGACATCGTTGGCAATGTCAAGACGATTGTTGATGCGAACGCCGGAGGCGGCGCTCAGACACAGACTTTCAGCTATGACTCTCTTGACCGAATAAGGAGCGCCGCAGTCACCGGAGGCTCGGACGGCCTCTACAGCGACTCGTACGACTACTCGCCGACCAATGGCAACCTATCCCTCAAAGGCGGTGTCGCCTACACCTACAATGACACTGGCCATGTCCATGGTGTGACCCACCTGGACGGCGTCGAGCGATATCGCTACGATGCCTCCGGAAACCAGAAATGGCGCTCGGTCGGAAGTTCCACCTACGACCTGACCTATGACGCTGAGAACCGGCTGGTCGAGGTACAACTGGACGGCTCCGTTGTCGCCGAGTACCTCTACGATGGCGACGGGAATCTCGTGCGGGAGATCAGCGGCGGCCAGACGACCATCTACGTCGGCCAGCACCTGGAGGAAGTGATTGGCTCTACGCCCGCAGCCACCTCGACGCCTACCTCCAGCCCTGTGCCAACGGCGACGGTCACACCGTCACCGACCTCCACCGCGTTGCCGGCGACCGCAACCGCGACCTCCAGCAACACCCCGACCCGGACGCCCACGCTTCCGTTCACGAAGACGCCCACCCGCACTAAGACTCCTACCTCGACGAGCGTGGCCAACGGCACGGGCCTGACGGGCGAGTACTTCGAC